>Ga0068853_100000543_pt1 | contig 25678 bp, 19 predicted proteins | sample KBSCornC32_FD_65655 | JGI IMG/M metagenome (GOLD analysis project Ga0068853, IMG submission 65655) | Corn rhizosphere microbial communities from Kellogg Biological Station, Michigan, USA - KBS Corn C3-2 | ecosystem: Host-associated > Plants > Roots > Rhizosphere > Soil ... | reverse complement strand
CGAGCCGCTCCCAGGGGCCGACGAAATCGTCGAGATAGTTTTGCGGATAGCTCAAGGATTGCATCTGCTTGATGTCGGCGCCGGCAGCGAACGCCTTCTCCGAGCCGGTGAGCACGACGCAGCCGATTTCGGCATTCGCCTCGAAGCCGTCGAGCGCTTGATTGAGTTCACTTATTAAAGCGCCGTTCAGGGCGTTCAGCGCCTTCGGACGGTCGAGCGTGATCAGCGCCACTTTGCCGCGCGTCTCGACGCGGATGTTCTCATAAGCCATGGGCAATCCTCCCTACCGTTTGCTAGCCGAGGCCATGGCCTGCGGCAATCAGGTCAGCGCTGGTGTCTCTTTTTTAAGTCATCACCGGGCCGCAGCGTCCCGCGAGCGTAGCGAGCGGCCGACGCTGCGAGACATTCAAGTCGGCTGCAGCCGACTTGAGCTAAATATAGACAACTCGGGCAAGTCCGAGTTGTCGTGATCCATGAGGCCTGTCGGCGTATCCGGAACGTCATCATGGATTACCGGGTCTCGTCGCGCCAAACGGCTCGCTCGCGCTCGCCGGGCGCGACGGCCCGGTGATGACGAAAATTAAAAACTGAGACACGACTAACGCTGGCAGACGGGGCAGTAAAAGGTCGAGCGTCCGGTCTGCACGATGCGCTTGATCTTCCCTTTGCAGCCCGGGGTGGTGCAGTTCGTCCCTTCGCGGTCATAGACACGGAAGTGGTGCTGGAAGTAGCCAAGCTCGCCCGTGGTCTGGCGATGATCGCGCAACGAGGAACCGCCTGCCTTGATCGCCTCGTTCAACACGAAGCGGATCGCGTCCACGAGCGAACGCGTCATGTCGTTGGGGCCACTTTTCCGGTCGGCGAGCGTCGAAGCTTTGCGCTTCGGCGAAAGATGCGAGCGATGCAGCGCCTCGCACACATATATATTGCCCAATCCCGCCACGACTTTCTGATCGGAAAGCGCGGCTTTCAGGCTCGTCTTCTTTCCCGCAAGCGATTGCGCGAGCGTCTCAGCGTCGAAACGGTTGCCCAGAGGCTCCGGCCCGAGCGGCGCAAGATGCGGCTCTTCTTCCAGCCGGCCGCGCGGGATCAGCTTCATGAAGCCGAAACGGCGCGGATCGTTGAAGATTACAGTGTAGCCCGACGACATGCGGAAGATGACGTGGTCGTGCTTTCCCGCCTCGCCGCGCGGATAATGAAACTCGCCGGGTGTCGCGCTCTCGCCGGACTTCTCCACCCGGAACGAGCCCGACATGCCGAGATGCATGAGGAGCACCTCGCCGGAGGAAAGGTCCGCGAGCAAATACTTCGCGCGTCGGCCGAGGCCGGTGACCGTCTGGCCCGCGAGGCGCTTTGCGAAGTCCTTCGGGAAGGGAAAGCGAAGATCCGGCCGCCGTGCTTCGACTTTCACAAGGCGCGCGCCTTCCATCGCAGGCGCAAGCCCGCGCCGGACGGTTTCGACTTCGGGGAGTTCGGGCACTTTAACCTTTCGGCACTCTATTTCCGGCGGTGATAGCGCCCATAGCGCCCGCGCGCTATGGTCTAAAGAGCCAAGGCTGAACCATGTCCCGCGAGCGTTCCGACACCCATTTCGGCTTCCGCACTGTGCCGCTTGCCGACAAGCAGGCGATGGTCGACGACGTCTTTCATAAAGTCGCGCGGCGCTACGACCTGATGAACGATCTGATGTCGGGCGGGCTGCATCGCGTCTGGAAGGACGCGCTCGTCTCCAAGCTTCGCCCGCCGAAAAGCGCGCGGGCGTTCCATTTGCTGGATCTTGCGGGCGGCACCGGCGACGTTTCCTTTCGCGTGATCGAGGCAGCCGGAAAAGGCGCGCGGGCAACGGTCGCCGATATCAATGCCGATATGCTGGCGGTCGGACGCGAACGCGCCGAAAAGCGAGGGCTCGCAGACAAGGCTGAATTCGTCGAGGCGAATGCCGAGACGCTCTCATTTCCCGATAAATCCTTCGATGCCGCTACGATCGCCTTCGGCATCCGCAACGTGCCGCGGATCGAACTTGCGCTCGCGGAGATTTACCGGGTGCTGAAGCCGGGCGGGCATTTTCTCTGTCTCGAATTCTCGCCCGAGCAAATGCCGGGCCTCGACGCGCTGTACGAGCTCTATTCCTTCCGCGTCATCCCCGAGATCGGAAAACTCGTCGCGGGCGACGCCGAGCCTTATCGTTATCTTGTGGAATCGATCCGCCGCTTTCCGGCACCGGAAGCCTTCGCCAGCATGATGCGTCAGGCGGGCTTTGAGCGGGTTTCCTTCACGCCCATGACCGGCGGCATCGTGGCGTTGCACTCCGGCTGGCGGCTCTGAGGACGAACGTGCTCTCCGGTTTTTTCCATCTTATGAGGCTCGCGCGCGCCGGTTTCGTGTTTGCGCGCGAAGGCGTGCTCGCGCTGATCGATCCGGTGCTGCTGCCGCCGGGGCCGCGTTTTCTCGTGCGTATCGGGCGATTGTTCGAGCGCAGGAACGCGGGGCGCGGCTCGGTGCGGCTCGCGCGCGCGCTCGCGCGGCTTGGACCTTCCTATGTGAAGCTCGGGCAGTTTCTTGCGACGCGCCCTGACGTGGTGGGCGCCGCGATCGCGTCTGATCTGGAAAGCCTGCAAGACCGCATGGCGCCGTTCTCGCAGCGTGAGGCGGAAGCCGCAGTCGTGGAAGGGCTCGGCAAGCCGATCAAGGAATTGTTTGCAAGCTTCGGCCCGCCGGTTGCGGCAGCCTCGATCGCGCAGGTGCATCGCGCGGAAATCAAGGGCGAGAACGGTCTTTATCCCGTGGCGGTGAAAGTGCTTCGGCCGCAGATCGAATATCGCTTCCAGAGCGACCTCGACACTTTCTTCTTCGCCGCCCGGCTCGGCGAGCGCCACTCGGCGGAAGCGCGCCGCCTTCGGCTCGTGTCCACGGTGGAGACGCTCGCGCGCTCGGTCGCGATCGAAATGGATCTGCGGCTCGAGGCCGCGGCGTTTTCTGAGCTTGCGCAAAACACCAAAGACGATCCCGACTTTCGCGTGCCCGGCGTGGACTGGGCGCGCACCGCAAAGCGCGTGCTCACCATCGAGTGGGTGGACGGGATTTCGCTTTCCGACCGCGCCAAGCTTTCGGCCGCCGGCTTCGACTGCAAGCATCTCGCGCGCGTGCTGATCCAGTCGTTCCTCCGCCAAGCGCTGCGCGACGGCTTCTTCCACGCCGACATGCATCCGGGGAATCTGTTCGTCGATGCGGGCGGCGATCTCGTCGCGGTCGATTGCGGCATCATGGGGCGGCTCGGGCCGAAGGAGCGGCGCTTCCTCGCGGAAATTCTCTACGGCTTCATCGTCGGCGACTGGCGGCGCACCGCCGAGGTGCATTTCGAAGCGGGCTATGTCCCTTCGCATCATTCGGTCGACGATTTCGCGCAAGCCATCCGCGCGATCGGCGAGCCGATCCGCGAACGGCCCGCGAGCGAAATCTCGATGGCGAAGCTTTTGACGCTCCTTTTCGAAGTCACCGCGATCTTCGACATGAAGACGCGGCCGGAGCTTCTCCTCCTGCAAAAGACGATGGTGGTGGTCGAAGGCGTCGCGCGCTCGCTCGATTCGGATTTCGACATGTGGGCGACCGCCGACCCCGTGGTGCGCGAGTGGATCGAGCGCAATCTTGGCCCCATCGGCCGGATCGAAAGCGCGGCGCAAGAACTCGGCGGCCTCGGCCGCCTGATCGGGACGGCGCCCTCGCTGCTGTCGCGGGCGGCGGAGACGTTCCAGCGGCTGGACGAGCAGACCAAGGACGGCCTCGTGCTCTCGCCGGAAACGGTTGAAGCGATCGGGAAAAGCAAGCGGCGCGGGAGGGCCTGGGCGACCGCCGCGCTCTGGCTGATCGCGCTCCTGATCGCGGTCTGGGTGTTCCGCTAGGAATTCCGCCGGATGGTTAATGCCGGGCATCTTTCAGCGCGAAAAAACTGCCCATCTATAATTGAACGGTGATAATCTGGTATTTAGCCTGAAGCTGCGAAACCGGGTTTTCGATGGACCTGAACGACAAACGCATTTTGCTCATTATCGGCGGCGGCATCGCCGCCTATAAGAGCCTCGACCTGATCCGCCGCTTGCGCGAGCGCGGCGCGAAGGTACGCGGGGTGCTGACCGCCGGCGGCGCCGAATTCATCACGCCCCTTTCCGTCGCCGCCATTTCCGGCGAGCGCTGCTTCACCGAACTCTTCTCGCACCAAGACGAATTCGACGTCGGCCATATCCGGCTCTCGCGCGAAGCCGATCTCATCGTCGTCGCGCCCGCCACCGCCGATCTCATCGCGAAAATGGCGCAAGGGATCACGAACGATCTCGCGACCGCCGTTCTCATGGCGACCGACAAGCGCGTCCTGATCGCGCCCGCGATGAATCCGACGATGTGGAGCAACGCCGCGACAAAACGCAATTTCGTGCAACTCACGGCGGATGGAATCGCATCCGTCGGCCCGAACGCGGGCGAAATGGCCGAGCGCGGCGAGAACGGCGTCGGCCGCATGGCGGAGCCCTTGGAAATCGTCGCCGCGATCGAAGGCCTCTTGAACGAAATGCCGGCGTCCGACGCGCTCAAGGGAACGCGCATGTTAGTGACCTCCGGCCCGACGCGCGAGCCGATCGATCCCGTGCGCTACATCTCAAACCGTTCTTCCGGGCGTCAGGGCCACGCGGTCGCGCGCGCGGCCGCCGCGGCCGGTGCGGAAGTGACGCTCGTCTCCGGCCCGGTGGAAATCCCCGATCCCTCGGGCGTGAAAACCATTCATGTCGAGACGGCGACGGAAATGCTCTCGGCCGCGCAATCGGCTTTGCCGGTCGATGTCGCGGTCTGCGCGGCGGCGGTCGCCGATTGGCGCGTCGATGCGATCGCAAACGAAAAAGTGAAAAAATCCGGCGGGCGCGTGCCGTCGCTCTCCTTCGTGGAAAATCCCGACATTCTCGCGACGCTCTCGCACGGCAAGAAACGCCCGCGCCTCGTCGTGGGCTTCGCCGCCGAAACCGAAAAACTGCTCGAACACGCGCGCGAGAAACTCCTGCGCAAGGGTTGCGACTGGATCGTCGCGAACGACGTATCGCCAAAGAGCGGCACTTTCGGCGGGCGGAATAATCAAGTGCATCTCGTGACCGCGGGCGGCGTCGAGAGTTGGCCCGTTCTCTCCAAGGAAGCGGTCGCCGACGGGCTGGTGCGGCGGATCGCGACCACGCTTCGCGAGGCACGCGCATGAGCGCACTCAACATTCCCTTCACCCGGCTGCCGCATGCGATCGGCCTGCCCGCGCCCGCTTACGAGACGGAAGGCGCCGCCGGGGTCGATCTCATCGCGGCGCTCCCCGACACCGATCCCGTACTTATTTCCCCAAAAGGCTGGGCTGCCATCCCGACCGGCCTCATCTTCGAAATTCCGCACGGCTACCAAGGCGAAGTGCGGCCGCGCTCGGGCCTCGCGCTTCGGCACGCCGTCACGGTGCTCAACGCGCCCGGCACCATCGATTCCGATTATCGCGGCGAGGTGCGCGTTCTTCTCATCAATTTCGGGCCGGAGCCCTTTTCCGTGACGCGCGGGATGCGCGTCGCGCAGCTTGTCTTCACGCAGGCCTTCCGCGCCAATCTGCACACGGTCGAAACGCTGAACGTCACCGCGCGCGGCGAGCGCGGCTTCGGCTCGACCGGCCTTCACACGAAGCGCGCGAGCGAATAAATGGCGCGGCTTTCGGAAAAAAGTTTGCTTGCGGTCGCGGCGGTCGTCGATATCGCGATCCATTCGCGCGGACAGCCCGTGGCGGCGAAGGCGCTTGCAGAGCGGCACAATCTGCCGCCGCGGCATCTGGAACCGGTTTTGCAGGCGCTCGTACATGCCGGCATCTTGAAAGGCGTGCGCGGCCCGCGCGGCGGCTATGAGCTCGCGCGCGAGCGCCGCCGGATTTCCGTCGCCGAAATCGCGCGCGTCGCGGAAGCGACGGGCAACGACAACGCCGCGCATATTCCGCCGCTCGTGGACAAGGTCGTGCAGCCGGCGGTGGCCTCCGCCGAACAGGCCTTTGAGGTCGCGCTCTCGGCCGTCTCAATCGACGAGCTGTGCCGCGCCGCTGAGAAACACGGCATCGCCGAGACGAAATCGACCGCGGATTTCAACATTTAGTCGACGTAATACGAATCGAAAATCGACTCGATATTGTGGTTATGCTAGGCGGGCCGTTCCGCTTTCCTGACCGGAGACCGCCATGTCCGAACTGCCGCGCAAATCCTCGCTAAAGCGCGAAGTCGGCCGCGGCCGGGTCTTCGACTCGATCACCGAAACCATCGGCGACACGCCGCTCGTGCGCCTGAACCGCCTGCCGCAAATGCACGGCGTGAAGGCGAACATCCTCGCCAAGCTCGAATTCTTCAACCCGATTGCGAGCGTGAAGGACCGGATCGGCGTTTCCATGATCGAGGCGCTCGAAAAAGCCGGCAAGCTCGACAAGGATACTGTGATCGTCGAGCCGACCTCGGGGAACACCGGGATTGCGCTTGCCTTCGTCGCCGCCGCCAAGGGCTACCGGCTCATTCTCGTCATGCCGGAAACAATGTCGCTCGAGCGGAGAAAGATGCTCTTGCTCCTCGGCGCCGAGATCGTGCTCACCGACGGCGCGAAAGGCATGAAGGGTTCTGTCGCGCGGGCGGAGGAGCTTTTGCGCGAATTGCCAAAGGCGGTGATGCCGCAGCAGTTCAATAACCTCGCCAACCCCGAAATTCACCGCCTCACCACCGCCGAGGAAATCTGGAACGACACCCATGGCGAAGTTGACGCTTTCGTAAGCGGCATCGGCACCGGCGGGACGGTCACGGGCGCGGGCGAGGTGCTGAAAAAGCGCAAGCCCTCCGTGCGGATCGTCGCGGTCGAGCCCGAAGACAGCGCCGTCCTCTCCGGCCGGCAGCCCGGGCCGCACAAGATTCAAGGAATCGGCGCGGGCTTCATCCCCGAAGTGCTAAATCGCAACGTAATCGACGAGGTGGTCACCGTCGGCAACCAGACCGCCTTCGACATGGCCCGCGCGGTCGCCAAATTCGAGGGCATTCCCGCCGGGATTTCCTCCGGGGCGGCGCTTGCCGCCGCCTTCGAGGTCGGCGCACGGCCGGAAATGGCGGGGAAGAACATTGTCGTGATTTTCCCTTCCTTCGCCGAACGCTATCTCTCGACGCCGCTCTTCGAAGGTCTTTGATCTTTGATCTTTCTGTCCCGAATTGGCGCATTTCCCCTTCTGCGCCGACTCCTGTCTTTGTAGAGTGACGCTATGATTCGCGGCCGCAGGCCGCGGATCGCTCTTCAGCGCCGAGCGGCGGCGGAACGAGAGAGCGAAACGGGAATGTCGGAACGGGCCGGAACGGGCTGCGCGCGTTTGCGCGCTTTCATGCGGGGGGCAGGAGCCGCCTTTTCCATGCTCGCTTTCGCGGGCGCGTTCGCATCGCTTCCCTTAGATGCCGCGCAGGCGCAATCGATTACGCTGCAGGACCTCGCGCGTTCGCTCGTCAATCTCGACCGGCACGAGCTTGCGCAGCTCGCGCTCACGCTTGGCATTCTGTTCTTTGCCGTCACCACCGCCATTGTGCTCGTGCGCACGCGCGCGCGGATGGATATGAATGTCGCGGCCGCGAGGCGCGAGATCGCGCTCTTGCGCGATGAGGCCGACCGAGCCCATGCGCTCCTCCTCAGCGACCCGCAAATCATCGTTGTCTGGCGCGAGCCGCAAAAAGAGCCGCTCATCCTCGGCGACGTCGCCAATGTCGCCGGGATCGAGGCCGTGCGCCGCGTACTCGCTTTCGGCAGCTGGCTCGGCGTCGAGGAGGCGCATCGGCTCGATAACGCCATCGCCAGTCTGCGGCAGCGCGGGGAAGCCTTTTCGCTCACTTTACTCACGCCGCGCGGGCGCTACCTCGAAGCCGAAGGCCGTCCCATCGGCGCCTCTGCCGTGTTGCGGCTTCGCGACCTCACCGGCGCGCGGTTAGAGCAAGCCACGCTCTCCGACCGCTTGAAGCGTTTCGAGCGCGAGGTCGAACACATGCGCGCGCTCCTCGAAGTCGTGCCCGCGCCGATCTGGCTGCACGACGCGCAGGGCAAACTCGTTTTCGCGAACATGGCCTATGCACAGGCGGTGGAGGCGGCCGATGCGAGCGAGGCCATCGCGCGCGGGCTGGAACTCCTCGATCAGTCGGCGCGCGCGGAAGCGGCCAAGGCCGCGGCCGCGAACCGGCTTTTCACGAAGCGCCTGCCCGCCGTGATCGCAGGCTCCCGCCGCATGCTCGACGTGATCGAAGTCGGCGGACCGCGCGGCTCGGCGGGGATCGGGTTAGATGCCACTGAAGCCGAAACCGTGCGCGCAGAACTCGGCCGCATCGTTTCCGCGCACCGCCGGACGCTCGACGAGCTTTCCACGGCGGTGGCGATTTTCAGCGCCGATCAGAAGCTTGTCTTCTATAACGCCGCCTACCGCGCGCTTTTCCGCCTCGATACGGTTTTTCTGGACGACCACCCGGCCGACTCCGCCGTCCTCGACCGGCTGCGCGCGGAACGGCGGCTGCCCGAACAGGCGGATTACAAGAGCTGGAAGGCGCACCTCTTCGAGGCTTATCGCGCGATCGAGCCGAAGGAACACTGGTGGCACATGCCGGGCGGGCGTGTGCTTCGCGTCGTGACCAATCCGAATCCGGAAGGCGGCGTCACCTATCTCTTCGACGACATCACCGAGCGGATCGAACTCGAAAGCCGCTACAACGCCCTCATCCAGACGCAGGGCGAGACATTGGATGCGCTTGCCGAAGCGGTCGCGGTGTTCGGCTCGAACGGCCGGCTGAAGCTCTACAATTCCGCCTTCCTCACGCTCTGGAAAATTTCACCGGCGGCCGCAGCCGAACGGCCGCATATCGAGAAATTGGCGGGCTGGTGGCGGCCCTATCTCGTCGCGGGCGAAAATGCAGCCGTCACCGAAAAAGCCTGGGAGCTGATTCAACTCGCCGTCACCGGGCTCGACCGCCATGCGTTTTCCGGGCTCGCGCTCGAATGCGTCGACGGCCGCACGCTGGAATGCACCGCGGCTCCCCTCCCCGACGGCGGCTCGCTTGTCACTTTCCGCGACGTGAGCGACAGCGTGCATGTCGCGCGCGCGCTCACCGAGCGGAACGAAGCGCTTGTCGCCGCCGACGTATTGAAGAACGATTTCGTGCAGCACGTCTCCTACGAGCTGCGCTCTCCACTCACGACGATCATCGGCTTCGCGCATCTCCTGGACAACCCAGCGATTGGCCCGCTCAGCGAGAAGCAGCGCGAATATGTCGGTCACATCACCGCGTCGAGCGCGGCGCTGATGGCGATCATCGACGACATTCTGGATCTCGCCACGATCGACGCGGGCGCGATGCAGCTCGACCTCGGCGAAGTCGACATTCGCGCCACCATGGCCGCCGCCGCCGAAGGCATCCGCGACCGGCTGGTGGAGAATAATGTCCGGCTCGACATCGAGGCGCCCGCGAAGATCGGCACCTTCATCGGCGACCCGAAGCGTGTCCGGCAGATCCTATTCAACCTGATGTCGAACGCGATCAATTTCTCGCCGCCAGGGGAAACCGTGACGCTGACCGCCGAGCGCGACAAGGATACGGTGACGTTCCGTATCATCGACCGGGGCCCGGGCATTCCGGCCGAGATCAAGAAGCGGATTTTCGGGCTTTTCGAGAGCTATCCGCGCGGCTCGCGCCATCGCGGCGCGGGATTGGGACTTGCTATTGTGCGCTCGCTCATTGCGCTGCACGGCGGGAGCATCGCCATCGAATCAGAACCCGGACAAGGGACGGCCGTCAGTTGTATATTCCCGGCGACCGCCCGCACTCATAGCGTGGCGGCCGAATAGACGAGCCGGAGCCAAGTTCAAAGCGAGCCAATGCCGAGTTCACCCGCCGCGCGTACCAGCTGGGATATTGTGCTGCCGGACGAAACCGCGACGCAGCGGCTCGCGATGGATCTTGCGATTTCGCTCCTTCCCGGCGACCTCATCACGCTTTCGGGCGGCCTCGGCGCGGGCAAGACCACGCTTGCGCGCGGCATCATTCGGGCGCTTGCCGAAGACGCCCGGCTCGAAGTGCCGAGCCCGACCTTCACGCTGTTGCAGCTATACGAGCTTCCGCGCTTTCCGGTCGTGCATGCCGATCTCTACCGCGTGAAGACGCTCGCTGAACTCTCCGAACTCGGCTGGGAGGAAGCCGCCGAAGGCGCGGCCGTCATGGTCGAGTGGCCGGAGCGCGCAAGCGCCTTTATCCAAGCCGACCGGCTGGATATTTCGCTCTCGCTCGGCGCCGATTTACCGCCCAGCGCGCGGCAGGTGCGGCTCACGGGGTTTGGCGACTGGGCCGAGCGGCTCGCGCGTTTTCGCGCGGCGCGCGAACTCATCGACACGGCGGGATTTGGTTTGGCCGCCCGCAAGCATATTCAGGGCGACGCTTCCACGCGCAGATATGAGCGTCTCCTCCTGCATCCGGGAACGGCAATCTTGATGGATTCGCCGGCAAGACCCGACGGGCCGCCGATCAGGCACGGGAAATCCTATAGCGAGATCGCGCATCTCGCCGAAAACGTGCGGCCATTCGTAGCGCTCTCGCGCGGCTTGCGCGAGCGCGGTTTCAGCGCGCCGGAAGTTTTCGCCGCCGATATCGACAACGGATTTCTCCTGATCGAGGATCTCGGCACCGACGGAATCGTCACGCATGGCACACCGCCCGCGCCGATCGAACATCTTTATGCTTCCGCGATCGACACGCTGATCGCGCTGCATACGACGGAGCTTCCTGCAAAACTTCCGGTGTCGCCGCGGATCGAGCATGCGATTCCGCCTTACGATCTCGATGCATTTCTGGTCGAACTCGAATTGATGCTCGACTGGTATCTGCCGTATCGCGGTGTCGCGCCGCTCGCGCAGCCGATGCGGGATTATTTCGCGAGCCTGTGGCGCGCGAGTCTCGGCGATATCGCAGCCGGACCGAAAACCTGGGTGCTGCGCGATTATCATTCGCCCAATCTTCTCTGGCTTCCGTCGCGTGAGGGCGTCGCGCAAGTCGGGATTCTCGACTTTCAGGACGCGCTGATGGGGCCGGCGGCTTACGATGTCGCGTCGCTCCTCATGGATGCGCGCGTCGATATTCCCGCCGACATGGCGATCACGCTTTTATCGCGCTACGTCGTCGGCCGCGTTTCCGCCGATTCGAAATTCAGCCCCGATGAATTCGCGCGGCAATATGTGACGTTAGGGGCGCAGCGCTCGAGCAAAATTCTCGGCATCTTTGCGCGGCTCGCGAAACGCGACGGCAAGCGGCAGTACCTCGCGCATGTGCCGCGCGTGTGGGGCTATCTCACGCGCGCGCTTTCGCATCCCTCGCTCGCAAAACTCAATCAGTGGTACCAGGAAAACGTGCCTCCGCCCACGGCCGAAAACGCTCCGGCTGAGGAGCAACCCTTGTCGGTCTCGTGAACGAGCAAAATTTCCCCCAGCGCGCGATGGTGCTCGCGGCCGGCATCGGCAACCGGATGCGGCCCTTGACCGATGCGCGGCCGAAGCCGCTCGTGGAGGTGGGGGGGCGCGCGCTGATCGATCGCAATCTCGACCGCCTGGAGCGCGCGAATATTTCGGCAGCGGTCGTCAATCTGCATCACTTCGCCGACATGCTGGAGGCGCATCTTCAGAAACGCGCAAAGCCGAAAATCGTTTTTTCCGACGAGCGCGCGGCGCTCTTGGACACTGGCGGCGGCATCGCGAAGGCGTTGTCGCTTCTGGGAGATAAACCGTTTTTTCTCGTCAACTCCGACAGCCTGTGGCTCGAGAAGAATTCGAACCTCGCCCGTCTCGCCCGCGCGTTCGATCCGTCGAGAATGGACGCGCTGCTTCTCGTTGCGCGCGCCGAGAATACGGTCGGCTATGAAGGCCGCGGCGATTATTTCATCGAAGCAAACGGGCTCCTGCGCCGCCGCGGCATCACTGAACGCGCGCCGCTCACTTATGCAGGTGGCGCGCTGCTTTCGCCCGCCTTGTTCAACGGCGCGCCGACAGGCTCCTTCCCTCTCCTTCCGCTGTTCGACCACGCAGAGGCAGCGGGGCGCCTGTCGGGCATCGAACTCGATGGGGTCTTTCTCCATGTCGGGACGCCGGCCGCGATCCCGCTTGCGGAAGCCGCGATCCGCGCCCAAGCCCCGGCTTGACGCTTGTGGCACAATGACAAGATGAGCGAGTCGCGCCCCCGCGTTTTCACCATTCCGTCTTCCGCGCCGTTTCTGCCTACGCTCGCCCGTGCGCTCGCGGACGGCCGCCTTGTGCCGGGTTTTAAGCCCAAAGACGACCCGCTTTCGCTCGCGAAGGCCACGATTTTTCTCCCCACCCGGCGCGCCGCGCGCGCGCTCGGCGAGGCGCTTCTTTCCGCTCTCTGCACCGAAGCATTGATCCTGCCGCGTATTCTTCCGCTCGGCGACGTCGACGAAGACGAAATCGCGTTTGAAGACGAAAGCGCGGGGCTACCGCCCGCGATTTCCGCGACGGGCCGCCGTGTCGTGCTCGCGCAGCTGGTGCAGCGCTGGGCAAGCACGCTCAAGAAAAGCGGGGCTGAAGCGCCGATCGCCGTGACGCCGGCGGTGTCGCTCGCCTTCGCCGACGAACTCGCACGCGTCATGGACGACCTTATGATCGCGGGCGTTCCGTTCGCGGAACTCGAAAAAGCGGTGCCGGGCGAGTTCGATCCTTATTGGAATTTGTCGCGGGATTTTCTGAGAATCGTGCAGCGCGCCTGGCCGGAGATTCTGAAAGAAAAATCGCTGATCGATCCGACCGAGCGGCGCGAAAAGCTGCTCGCGTTCGAGGCCGGGCGGCTGAAGGAAGGCGCGAGCGGCCCGGTGATCGCCGCGGGCTCGACCGGATCGCTGCCTGCGGTGGCAAGGCTTCTTAACGTGATCGCCCGCCGCAAGGACGGCGCAGTGGTGCTGCCGGGGCTCGATCAATGGCTTGATGAAGAATCCTTTGCGATAATCGGCAACAAGGAGGAAGCCGATTCCGCGCAAGGCCATCCGCAGTTCGGTCTCCATCATCTTTTGCACGAGTTGCAAATCAAACGCAGCGACGTGATTTCGCTCGCGGATGCACCCATGCCGGCGCGCGAAAAGCTTCTGTCGGAAGCGTTTCGTCCAGCGGAAGCAACGGATCGCTGGCGCGAAAAATCCGCGAGCGACAATACTACGCTTGACGGCGTCACTCTCGTCGAAGCCGCCGATCCGCGCGAGGAAGCGCTTGCGATCGCGGTTTCGCTGCGCGAGGCGCTGGAGCGGAAGCTCTCTCGCACGGCGCTGATCACGCCCGACCGGGCGCTCGCGCGACGGGTCGCGGCGGAGCTCACGCGCTGGAATATCGCCGTCGACGATTCGGCCGGGACGCCGCTTTTGGATTCGGAAGCCGGCCGCTTCGCGCGGCTCGTCGCGGAAGTAGCGGCGGAGCAGCTCGCGCCCGTGCCACTGATCGCGTTGTTGCGCCATCCGCTGTCACACTTTGCGTCGGATCCGGCGGTCGATGCACTCGAAGAAGGCGTGTTACGCGGCCCACGTCCTGCCCCGGGCTTTGACGGCTTGCTGCGCACGATCGAAAACGCGCGGATGGAAAAATATCATCCGAACGATCCGAAGGCGAAGATAAAGCCCGAAGACTGGGAGGCTGCCCGCGCGTTGTGCGGGCGTCTCAAAATTGCGCTCGATCCGCTTTGCAAACTTTCCGCGAAGCCGCATCCGCTTGGGGAACTTTTGCAAGCGCATCGCGCGGCGATTGAGGCCACAGGGCTTAATCCGGCCGATCCCGGACGCCCGGATGTTTCGGCGCTCAACGACATGTTCGACGATCTTCTGGCGGCGCAAGCAGAAAGCTTCACGCTAACGCTTTCCGATTATGCCGATGCTTTCTCCGCGCTGATCGCAAGCGCCGCGTTGCGGGCACCGCTCGACCCGAATGCAACGATTCGCATTCTCGGTCCGATCGAGGCGCGGCTTGTCGCTTTCGATCGCGTTGTGCTTGGCGGACTTAACGAGGGTACCTGGCCCGCCGGAGCGCGCACCGACGCGTTTCTTAACCGCCCGATGCGGCGCGATCTGCACCTGAATTTGCCGGAGCGGCGGATCGGCCTTTCGGCCCATGACTTCGTGCAGATGTTCGGCGCGCCGGAAGTCGTCGTGACCCGCGCGAGGCGGCAAGCCGGCGCCGAAACAGTGGCGTCGCGCTCCTGGCAGCGGCTGGCGGCCGTCGCCGACGAAAAGGCTTGGAAAGCCGCGCTTTCGCGCGGCGAAACGCTTTTGGCGCTCGCGCGTGCGCTTGACCGGCCGGGCGAGGAGCCGCGTCCCGCCGAGAAGCCCGCGCCGAGGCCGCCGGTCGCGGCGCGGCCCACACGGCTTGCCGTCACCGATGTCGAGCATCTCGTGCGTGACCCCTATACGATCTACGCAAAACACATCCTGAAGCTTTTTCCGCTTGAGGAAATCGACGCCGATCCGGGCGCGGCGGAACGCGGCCGCGTGCTACACGAGGCGCTCGCGCGCTTCGCAAAGGAGTGCCCCGCCGCGCTACCGAAAGACGCGCTCCGTGAACTGATCAAAGCCGGAGAAAAAGCGTTCGAGCCCTATCGCGATTTTCCCGGCGCGAAGGCCGTTTGGTGGCCGCGCTTCGTGCGCATCGCGGAATGGTTCATCGGCGCGGAGCGCGCCCGCCGCAAAAATATCGAAACCATCCAGGGTGAAATTCGCGGCTCGCTTTCGTTCGAGGTGGACAGTTTTCCCTTCACGCTTTCGGCAACGGCCGACCGGATCGAACTCCTGCGCGACAAGTCTGTTGCGATCCTCGACTACAAGACAGGCGAGCGGCCGACGCTCGCGCAGGCGATCACGGGACTCGCGCCGCAACTGCCGCTTGAAGCCGCGATTGCGCGCGCGGGCGGCTTCGAGAGCGTGCCAAAGGGCGCGCGGATCGGCGATATCGGCGTCTTTCAATTGAGCGGCGGCAATCCGCCGGGAAAATTCTTCTCGCTCGATCCGTCGCTCGCGAAGGGAACGGGCAAGAAGCTTCCCGACAAGCATGAGATTGAAAGCTGCGATGACCTCGCCGATTTCACGCTCGCGCGGCTGAAAGCATTGATCGCGCACTACGCGAAGGAAGAGACGCCGTATCTTTCGATCCCGCGGCCAAAATGGAAGAAGCGTTACGGCGATTACGATCATCTCGCGCGCATCAAGGAGTGGGCCGAAAGCGGGGGCGAGGAATGAAGAACCGCCCGATCCCCGAACGCACGCGGCAGGCGCAGCTTGCCGTTTCCGATCCCGCCGCCTCCGCCTGGGTGTCGGCGAATGCCGGCTCGGGCAAGACCTATGTGCTGGCGCAGCGCGTGATCCGGCTTTTGTTGCGCGGCGAGCCGCCGGGGCGGATTTTGTGTCTCACCTTCACTAAGGCCGCCGCCGCGCATATGGCCAATCAAGTGCTGAACACGCTGCGCGGCTGGGTCGCGCTCGAGGATGCGGCGCTCGACCGGGAGCTCGCGAAGATCGATAGCGGCAAGCCGTCGTTAGAACGACGCGCGCGGGCGCGGCGGCTGTTTGCGACCGCGCTCGAAACGCCCGGCGGCCTCAAAGTGCAGACGATTCATGCTTTCTGCGACCGCGTACTGCACCAGTTTCCATTTGAGGCCGGCGTGCCGGCGGGCTTCACGGTCATGGAAGAAGCGACTGAGGCGGATCTGCTGCGGCGGGCGCAAAACGACGTTTTGCTCGATGCCGCGCGCGATTCGACAAGCGATCTTGGCAAGGCATTCGCACTTGCGGTTTCGACCGACACTGACACGAAGCTTGCCGACGTTTTCAACGAGGTGGTGCGCGCGCGGCGGAAGTTGCTCCACCTTCTCGAACCAGACGGCTTGAAGCGCGCCGAAGAAGCGATCTGCGGCCAGCTTGGGCTCGCATCTGGTGACACGGCTGCGGCGGTCGAAGCGGAAATTCTTTCAAGCAAATTTCTGCCGCCCAGCGAATGGACGAGCATCGCCGAAGCACTAATCTCGCTAGGCGGTAATCCCAAAGCGCGTGGTGAGCAGTTGCTCGAAGCCGCGGGCGAGAGCGATCCGCCCGCAATCGGCGCTTATCTCTCGGTATTCTGCACTAAAGAGGGCGATGTTCGCGAAGAAAAGGGGTTTGGCGATAAGAAGCTTCGGGAATCAGATCCGCTCGTTCAGCGGCTGCTCGCAGAATGCGAGCGGATCGCCCCGCTGATCGAGCGCCGCCGGGCGGCACAGACACTGGAGCGCACTTGCGCTCTCAACTTGCTCGGCCGCGCGATGATCGGCCGCTACGAAGAAATCAAACGCGCGCGTGGCGCGCTCGACTACGACGATCTCGTCAGCAAGACCGCGGACCTTCTCGAAGACCAGGCGGCAGCCTGGGTACATTACAAGCTCGATGGCGGCATCGACCATATCCTGATCGACGAGGCGCAGGACACGAGCCCCGAGCAGTGGAGGGTGGTCGATCAGCTCGCGAAGGAATTTTTCGCAGGCCAAGGCGCGGCCGAAAACCGGCGGCGCACGATCTTCGCGGTCGGCGACGAAAAGCAGTCGATCTTCGGCTTTCAGGGCGCAAGCCCCGAAAGCTTCGGAGAGATGCGGCGGCGTTTCCAATTACGCACGGAATCGGCGGAGCAGCCGTTTCGTGCCGAGCGCTTGGAGCTCTCGTTCCGCTCGGCTGAACCCATTGTGAAGGCGGTAGATACCGTCTTCAGCGTGCCGGAAGCCTATCGCGGCCTCTCGCATCGCGACGGCGACACCCATACCGTCCATACCGCAATCCGGAGCGACGCACCGGCGCTCGTCGAGGTTTGGGAAGCGGTACAGACGCCGAAAGAAAAGGGCGACGATGTGGGCTGGGAAGCGCCGCTCGATTCCGTGAGCGCCCGGAGCGCGCCAGCAATGCTTGCAACAGGAATCGCGAAGGCGGTGCTGGCATGGCTCACCAAGCCTGATTTCCTGGTCGGCGATCCCGAAACCGAGAAGCCGCGCGCGCCGAATGCTGGCGACATCATCGTGCTCGTGCGCTCGCGCGGACCGCTGTTCGATACGATCTTGCGGGAACTGAAGCGGCTGCATATTCCGGTCGCGGGCGCCGACCGCTTGCAGTTGTCCGAGCACATTGCCGTCATGGACATCGCGGCGCTTTGCGATGCGCTTCTTCTTCCTTCCGACGATCTTGCGCTCGCCTGTGCGTTGAAGAGCCCGCTTTTCGGTTTCAGCGAGGAGGAGCTTTACGAGATCGCGCATGAACGAAAGGGAACATTAAGAGCGGCGCTGCAAACGGCTTCTGCAAAAAATTCACGTTCCGCAGAGGCCATCGCAAAACTCACGCGCTGGCAGGTGGAAGCGCGGACGCTGCGGCCGTTCGATTTTCTCTCGCGCCTCCTCGGCCGTGACAAGGCGCGCGAGCGCATTCTGGCGCGGCTCGGCTGGGAGGCCGTGGACGCGCTCGATGAACTCCTTGCGCTCGCCCTTGCTTATGAGGCGACGGAAACGCCTTCGCTCGCAGGCTTTCTCGTTTTCCTGCGCCGCGGCGGCTCGCAAGTGAAGCGCGACCTCGAAGTGGAAAGTCACGCTGTTCGTGTAATGACCGTTCATGGCGTGAAGGGGCTGGAAGCGCCAATCGTTGTGCTCGCCGACACGACATCGGCGCCCGACACGAAGCGCCACCATCCGAAACTGATGCCGCTCCCGGGCGGGCAGCTCGTCTGGGCGGCGGGCGAAGACGCTGTTGCGACCGCGCTCGCGCGCGAAGAAATCGTGCGCGCAAACGAAGGCGAGCATCGGCGGCTCCTGTATGTTGCGCTCACCCGCGCGCGCGATGCGCTTATCGTTTGCGGCGCGCAAGGCGGGAATTCAACGAAGTTGCCTGACGGCTGCTGGTACAGCCTGGTGCGCGGCGCACTCGAGAAAGACGAGAAAGATTTCGTCGAGATTTCCAACCACGCCTACGGCTTCCCGGAAAAAATCTTCCGCTGGCGCTATCAGCCGGGAACAGCGGCGGCGCAAGCACCCGCGCAAGTGTACGAGAAGGTTTTCGAACCCGGCTGGCTGCGGACGCCAATTTTGTCTCCCGGCGCCGCACCTGGCGCGACTTACGTTCCCACGGTTGATTCTACTGTACGCGCGGAAGCCCGCCGCCGCGGCGTGCTCATCCATCGCTTGCTGCAGGAATTGCCGCGCTTCGATGCCGATGAGCGCGAGGAACGGGCGCGGAAATATCTCGCTCGCTCCGCGGCGAATTTGGAGGACGGGGCGCGCAACGCGATTGTCACGGAAACCTTGCGCGTGTTGAACAATCCAGAACTTGCAGAACTTTTCGGCCCGGCGAGTCTCGCCGAGGTTCCGATTTCCGGAAGATGGAACGAAGGTACACGGGCGTTCGAGGAATTCGGCCGCGTCGACCGGCTCGCGGTTACCGCCAGCGAAGTATGGATTGCCGATTTCAAGTCGGACGCGATTCCACCGGCAAATGCGGGAAATACTCCGAAAGTTTATCTCGAACAGCTTGCCCGCTATCGCGCTGTCCTTTCCCGCCTTTACCCCGGCAAAGCCATGCGGGCCTTCGTGATCTGGACTGCGAATGGCGCAATTCACGAAATCCAGCATTCGCTGCTTGATAAAGCCTTTACCCGACTCACGGCAGCGTGACACCATCTTGACCCCACGGGGGGCCATCCCTAGGTTCCGCGTCTCTCAGACACATCCTGTTTCACGAGGCTGCACCATGGTTGCTCCGGTATCCGACAAATCCTTTCAGGCCGACGTGCTCGAAGCGAAAGAGCCCGTTCTCGTCGACTTCTGGGCCGAGTGGTGCGGTCCGTGCCGGGCGGTTGCCCCTGTCCTCGAAGAGGTTGCCGGGGAACTCAACGGCAAGCTCAAGATTGTAAAACTGAACGTCGACGAGAATCCTGAGACCGCCGCGAAATACGGCATTCAGTCGATCCCGACGCTGATGATTTTTAAGAACGGCGAACTCGCTTCGCGCCAGATCGGCGCCTCGCCGAAAGCCAAGATCGTGCAGTGGATCAACGGAGCCGTCGCTTAAGTCGGCGGCGTTCCGTTCAAGGCTAGCACTTCGCCCGCCAGATACAGCGATCCCGTAATCAAGACACGCGGCGGCGCTTCAAGAGGAAGCGCCGCTATTTTTTTGAGTGCGTCCTCGACCCCGGCAGTCGTGGTTCCCTTGAGGCCGGCAATCTCGGCTGCAGCGGCGATTTCCTCGGGCTTTCTGGAGGTTTCGCCCGGCACCGGCACAGCGAAGAGTTCGCGCGCAAGCCCCTTGAAGCAGGCGAGAAACCCTTCCGAATCCTTCGTCGCCAGCATTCCCGCGACGAGGATGAGCGGGCGCGGCACGCGCTCCTCAAGCTCGGCGAGCGAAGCCGTCACGGCCATTGCACCGGCGACGTTGTGGCCGCCGTCAAGCCAAAGCTCCGCGCCCTGCGGCAAAAGCCCGATCAGCTTGCCGGTGCCGAGGCGCTGCATTCGGGCGGGCCAATCGGCGCGCGAAATACCCTGCTCGAAGGCGGCAGCCGGAATTTTTAAGTCACCGAGAACGCGCAGCGTCGCGATGGCCGTTCCCGCGTTCTCGATCTGATGTCGGCCGATCAGGCGCGGACGCGGCAAATCGAGAAGGCCGTCCTCGTCGGAATAGACAAGGCGGCTGCGTTCTTCATGCGCGTTCCACTGTTCACCGGAAATGAAAGTTTTGATGCGGAGCTTCGCCGCGGTGCGCTCGAGAACCTTCAAGGGCCCCGCCTCCTGGCGCGCGATGATCGCGGGCGCCCCGCGCTTCAGAATGCCCGCCTTTTCGCCCGCGATCGCTTCCAGCGTGAGACCGAGATGCTCGGTGTGATCGATCGAGATTGGCGTGATGACGGAAGCGAGCGGCTTCTCGATCACATTGGTGGCGTCCAGCCTCCCGCCGAGACCGGTTTCCAGGAGCAGGATATCAGCGGACTCCTGTGCGAACAGGAGAAGCGCGGCGGCGGTCGTGATCTCAAAGAAGGTGATCTCGTCGCCGTCATTCATCTTCTCAGCGGCTGAAAGCGCTTTCAGCAGACGCTCGTCGTCGACGATACGGCTTCCGCCTTTTTGCGCGAGGCGGATGCGCTCGTGGAAGCGAACGAGGCTCGGCGAAGTGTAGACATGCACGCCCTTCCCCGCCGCTTCTAGGATCGCGCGCAGGAAGGCGACGGTCGATCCCTTGCCGTTCGTTCCGGCGACATGGATCGTCGGCGGCAGCTTCCGTTCGGGATTGCCGAGCCGATCGAGCAGCTTCTCGATGCGGCCGAGCGAGAGATCGATTTTTTTCGGATGCAGCGCGCCGAGCCGTTCGATCAGGGCGTCGGTGGGGTTGTTCGCGCTCTTTTGCCCACTCATGCGGGCGGGATCACACCGCGCTCTCGGGCGCCGGCAGCCGCGCCGTCGTGTGCGCGGGCGCGCGCGTGAGTAACGCGCAGAGCCGTGAGAGCGTCGCGCGCAGATCGTGGCGATGCACGACCATGTCAACCATGCCGTGATCGCGGAGATATTCCGCACGCTGGAATCCTTCCGGCAGCTTTTCGCGGATCGTCTGCTCGATCACGCGCGGGCCGGCAAAACCGATCAGCGCGCCGGGCTCGGCGACATGCACGTCGCCCAGCATCGCGTAGGACGCCGTGACGCCGCCCGTGGTCGGGTTCGTGAGCACGACGATATAGGGCTTGCCCGCTTCGCGCAGGCGCTGCACGGCGACCGTCGTGCGCGGGAGCTGCATCAGCGAAAGGATGCCCTCCTGCATGCGCGCGCCGCCGGAGGCCGCGAACAAAATGAACGGCGTCTTCTTTTCGATCGCCGTTTCCAAGCCCTTCACCACCGCTTCGCCCGCGGCCATGCCCAGGGATCCGCCCATGAAATCGAAATCCTGCACGCCGATCACGATCGGCAGGCCATCAAGCTTGCCATAGCCGAGCTTGATCGCGTCCTTCATGCCGGTCTTGGTACGGGCGTCTTTGAGGCGATCCTGATATTTCCGCTCGTCGCGGAATTTCAGCGGATCGATCGCCACTTCGGGCAGCGGAATGTCGAGCCAGGTTTCGCCGTCGAACATGGATTTCAGGCGCGCGGTTGCGCTCATGCGCATGTGATAATTCGAGTTCGGGATCACCCACTGGTTCGCTTCGACGTCCTTGTGAAAGACGAGCTGGCCCGTATCCGGACATTTGATCCAGAGATTTTCGGGCACATCCTTCCGCGTCAGGAGCGAGCGGATTTTCGGCCGAACAACGTTGGTGATCCAGTTCATGGGTTCTTTCGTGAATTCGACCATCAGATAGGCGCTCCTGCGCTCGGCCGAAAGGCGGCCTTTTGCCTCTATTCGGCGGCTGCGCGGCGAGCCGAATGAACGCCGCCGGCAAGCTCCGACACGAGATCGGTGACTGCTTTTTGGGTTTTTTCGGTGGCGCGGCCCTCGCCGTCAAGGCTCTTGCGAACGGCGTCCACGAGCGCCGAGCCGACGACAACCGCATCGGCGCCCTGCGCGATCGCGCGCGCATCCGCGGCCGTCCTGATGCCGAAACCAACCGCAACGGGAAGTTTGGTGTGGCGCTTGATGCGCGCTACGGCCGATGTCACGCGCGCAGGATCGGGCGTCGCGGCGCCGGTGATGCCGGTGATCGAAACGTAATAGACGAAACCCGAGGTGTTCTTCAGCACGGCCGGGAGCCGCTTGTCGTCGGTCGTTGGGGTTGCGAGACGAATGAAAGCGAGCCCCGCTTTCAGCGCAGGGATGCAAAGCTCCTCGTCTTCCTCGGGCGGAAGATCGACGACGATCAAGCCGTCAACGCCGGCTTCTTTCGCATCTTTCAGGAATTTATCGACGCCATAGATGTAAATCGGGTTGTAGTAGCCCATCAGAATGAGCGGCGTGTCTTTTTCCTGTGCGCGAAATTCGCGCACGAGCGAGAGCGTCTTCTTCAAGGTCGCGCCCGCTTTCAGCGCGCGCTGGGAGGAAGCCTGCACCGCCGGACCGTCGGCCATCGGGTCGGTGAAGGGCATGCCGAGCTCGATCACGTCGGCGCCCGCTTTGGGGAGCGCCTTCACGATCGCGAGCGACGTATCGAAATCGGGGTCGTTCGCGGTGGTGAAGGTCACCAGGCCGGCGCGCCCTTCCTTTTTCAGGTCGGCAAAACGTTGTTCGATGCGTGTTGTCACGGCCTTGGGCTTAAACATTTAACTGCGACACGGCAACAGTTTGGCCCGCTTGCCGGTTCTGCCGCCCTATGCTGCGATCCGGCGCCATTAGCTGGGGGGCGATATGGCGATCGAAAAATCCAACGACCCGTCGCGCTTTCTCGAATTCGAGCGCGCCGGCTGGGGCAACAGCATTGCCGGTTACGATGACGCCTTCGGCGTGGTTTCACGCCAGACGGTCGGCCCATTGCTGGACGCCGCCAATGTGAAGCGAGGCATGCGCGTTCTCGACCTGTGCTGCGGGCCGGGCATGTTGGCCGAGGGCGCGATCGCGCGGGGCGCCCAAGCGGTCGGACTCGATTTCTCTTCCGTCATCGAACTTGCGCGGCGCCTGGTGCCGAAGGCCGAATTCCAGGAAGGCGATGCCCAGCAACTGCCCTTCCCCGACAACTCGTTCGATGCAGTGCTGTGCGGCTATGGGCTGATGCACGTTCCCGACGCCGGAAAGGTGCTCCGGGAAATGTTGCGCGTACTGCGATCCGGCGGACGCGCCGCCGTCAGCGTGTGGGAAAAGGACACTCCCAACAATGGTTTCGGGCTCGTCTATGTCGCCGTGCGCGCCTGCGGCAATCTGAACGTGCCGCTGCCGCACGGCGCAGATTTCTTCCAGTTCGGAACCACGGAAAAAATGACCGCGGCGCTGCGCGAAGCCGGCTTCACGAATATCGAGACTCAATTTCTAAAGCAGGATTGGCCGGTCCGCTCAGGCGAACAGATCATGCAGGCGGTGCTCAAGGGCGCGCTGCGCTCGCGCGCTTTGTTGTCGGCCCAGTCCGATACCGAAAAGCAGGCGATCCGCCACTTCTTCGAGAAGACCTTGAACGGATTGCCCAGGTCAGGCTCGAACTTTCTGGTCCCGCTTCCGGCCATCGTCGGCAGCGGGACGAAGGCCTAGCGCGCGGCGAGATAGCGCTCGACCGAGTCGAGATCCTTGTCGCCGCGGCCCGACAGGTTGACGACGACGAGATGATCCTTCGGCTTATTGGATGCGACATCGCCGAGCCGCGCCAGCGCGTGCGCGCTCTCCAGCGCCGGAATGATGCCTTCGAGCTTGCTGCATAGCTGGAGGGCCGCGACCGCCTCGTCGTCAGTCGCGGACAAGAATTTCACTCGGCCGACATCATTGAGCCAGGCGTGCTCCGGGCCGATGCCGGGGTAGTCGAGACCGGCGGAAATCGAATGCGCCTCCTCGATCTGACCGTCTTCGTTCATCAGCAAGTAAGTGCGGTTGCCATGCAGCACGCCCGGCCGTCCACCGGCGACCGACGCCGCATGCTGCTTGTTAAGCCCATGCCCCGCCGCTTCGACGCCGTAAATCGCGACGCTTGCGTCGTCGAGGAACGGATGGAAAAGCCCCATCGCGTTGGAGCCGCCGCCGATGCAGGCGATGAGCGAATCGGGTAGCCGGCCTTCGGCAGCCTGCATCTGCTCGCGCGTCTCGCGGCCGATCACGCACTGGAAATCGCGCACCATCGCAGGATAAGGATGCGGGCCCGCGACCGTGCCGATGCAATAGAAGGTGTCGGCGACATTGGTGACCCAGTCGCGCAGCGCTTCGTTCATCGCGTCTTTCAGCGTGTTGGAGCCCGACGTCACCGGCTTCACTTCGGCACCTAACATGCGCATGCGCAGCACATTCGGCTTCTGCCGCTCGACATCAACCGAACCCATATAGACGATGCATGGCAGGCCGAATTTCGCGCAGAGCGTCGCGGTCGCGACGCCATGCATGCCGGCGCCGGTCTCGGCGATGATGCGCTTCTTGCCCATGCGTTTGGCCAGCATGATCTGGCCGAGCACGTTGTTCACCTTGTGCGCGCCGGTATGATTGAGGTCTTCGCGCTTAAAATAAATCTTGGCGCCGCCGAAATGCGCGGTCAGCCGCTCGGCGAAATAAAGCGGCGACGGCCGCCCGACGTAATGCGCGAGATAACCGTCCATCGCTTTCTGAAACGACGGATCGGCCTTCGCTTCGTTATATGCTTTCTCGAGATCGAGAATGAGCGGCATCAAGGTTTCGGCGACAAAGCGGCCGCCATAGATGCCGAAATGCCCGCGCTCGTCGGGTCCGGTGCGGAAGCTGTTCGGACGCGGCGCGTTCACGACACTTTCTCCCGCAGATATTTTTCCGCGGCGGCACGTGCGTTCTGCACGAACGCTTTGATCTTTGCCGCGTTTTTCACGCCTGGCGTGTCTTCAACGCCGGACGAAACATCGACTGCGTCGGGGCGCACGATGCGGATTGCGTCGGCGACGTTCTCAGGGTTGAGCCCGCCGGAAAGCATGACCGGCTTTTTGTGCGAAACGGCGCTGAGCAAATTCCAATCAAACGGGCGGCCATGGCCGCCGGGACGATCCGCCCCTTTCGGCGGCCTTGCGTCATACAAAATGCGGTCGGCGACCGCTTCATAAGCGGCGAGCTGCTTGAGGTCGGCCGCAGTAGAAACGGCGATCGCCTTCATCACCGGCTTGCCGAAACATTCGCGGATCGCCTTCACGCGCTCCGGCGTCTCGGCGCCGTGCAGTTGCAAAAGATCCGGGTTCACGCGTGCCATGATATCGCGCAGCAACGTGTCGTCGGCGTCGACCACAAGCGCCGTCACCATGGCGCGGCCGCGCGCGGCGGCGGCGAGATCGGCGCCGCCCAAGGGGGTGACGGCGCGCGGGCTTGGCGGGAAAAACACAAGGCCAACGAGGTCCGCGCCCGCCGTAAGGGCAGCGTTCATCGCTCCTAAGTCCTTGATCCCGCAGATTTTGACTTCAAACATGCTGTTCGATGGCATGGCCCGGCCCATCTTGTCCACCGGCTAGGCGGACCCGCGTTTCTCCCACAAGAGCATGGCTGCCGCGAGGTCTTCGATCGCGGAGCCAACCGACTTAAAGAGCGTGATCTCGCTTGCCGAGCCCCTGCCCTTAACGTTGTTGCGGCAAAGCTCGGCGAGGTCGCCCTGAATGTCTTGCTCGCGCAGCGCGCCGCGCTGCAAAGGACCAGCGATGTCGCCCGCCTCCGTGAGCGCCGCGCGGGTATCGACATAGACGCGGGCGCGCGCGGCGGCTTGATCGTCGGCTTCGCGCATTACGGGCGTAAAGCCGCCAACGAGATCGAGGTGCGCGCCCGCTTTCAACCAATCTCCCTTGATCAGCGGTTCGATCGAGAGCGTCGCGCAGGAGATGATGTCGGCGGCGCGCGCGGCGGCTTCAAGATCGGTGACGGCTTTCGCGTTGAACTGCTTGGCGCGCAATTTCGCAGCTAACTTTTCGGCGCGCGCCGACGTGCGGCTCCAGATTTCGATCTCAATAATCGGCCGCACGCTCGCATGCGCTCGCACGAGATGCGGCGGAAGCGT
>Ga0068853_100000539_pt1 | contig 25719 bp, 22 predicted proteins | sample KBSCornC32_FD_65655 | JGI IMG/M metagenome (GOLD analysis project Ga0068853, IMG submission 65655) | Corn rhizosphere microbial communities from Kellogg Biological Station, Michigan, USA - KBS Corn C3-2 | ecosystem: Host-associated > Plants > Roots > Rhizosphere > Soil ... | reverse complement strand
TTCTTACTAAAATTGACCGTCTTCAGCCGCCAGCCCCTTGACCGCATCAGCTCGCGGTCGAACTCCCGGAGCCTGTCATGGTTGTCGATCGTTACCACCGAAACCTCGTAACCCCCGGCATGCAGAGCATCCGCCTCTTTCAGCACCCGCGGATTATAGCTGATATGCCGCGTCGTCACTATGCAGATCCTCCTGATCCCGGCTTCGTTTTTCAATGACTTGTTAAGCTTTTTGAATATTGGCCTGAATAAATGACTCGATCGTGCCGATATGATTGTCGTACGTGTTCTGCAGGGCATAGGCCTTCCGCCTGGCCTGCATCGCGGGAGCGTTGTATTTATCTATATCTTCCACTACCCGCCGGAATATGGAAGGCAAAAGCCCGTTCTCGTCGACCGGGCTCATCTCGACAAGATCGCTGCCCTTGTAGGCCGAAAGATTGGTGCAGACCACTACCTTTCCGGAAGAAAGATATTCCATCATCTTGTGGCTGTTGTCGCACCTGAAGGAAGGCGTCCTTCGGTAGCAAAGCAGCAATATATCGCAGCTTTCCATAAAAGCCGGTACTTCGTGCTGCGCCATCGTCCCGCGCAGGGTCACATTTTTCTGTTGCTGCAACGCTTCGGCAAAAACGGCGGCGACGTCCTCCCCGGTCCTCGATCCCAGATTGTGGTCCTTCCCCGAGACCGGCCCCACAAGGTCAAAGCTCACGTCCGGATTCTGTTGGATGAGGCCGAGCATAAGGTCCTTGTCCAGCGAGTCGAGCGTGAGGTTCCCGACATAACCGACGCGTATGTTCTTATCGCTGCGGCCCACCGGCGCTTTTTCGGCGGCCAGCGCGAACGGCCCACCCAGTCCATGGTTAAGCCTCAGCCTGGGCACGTCGTTGCGAAGGTATTGCTCCAGAATTTCGTCCGAGATCGAGATCACCAGATCGGCCTTCTTGTGGCGGGTATCTTCCGATAGCTTGTCCACCGGGTTGAATATGCGCAAAGGCGCGCGGAATATCGAAAGGTCCTCGTAGAGATAGCTCCAGTTAAAATCCCAGACGATATCCGGACGTATTTTCAGGGTGTCCAGGACTTTCCTGATATTCCACCTGATCAGGACCTCAAAGGCTTTGCGGAAATGAAATTTGAGCAGGAAGGGGAAGAAGGGACGATAGCTGACTATCTTCAGGTCGGAGTGAATACCCGATTCTTCGACCTTTATTTCGCCCCGGCGCAGGGAAAGGTCTATCGGATTCAGGAAGAACACCCTGTTGCCCCGCCGGGCGAGAGCGATCGCATAGTTATGCTTTGAAATGAAGATCTTTCCCCAGGCTTCCGAAGAAATGACGACGATGGTTTTATTTTTCAGATACATGACAGTCTACAGGAATTTTTTGACCATGTCCCCGACGGGCTTGAATCCCTTTGCCCACGGGTATTTCTCGTATATCGACATCTCGGTCCTGAATTCCCTGTGCTCCCTTCTCGGGGCTGCCATGATCTTTTCGAACTCGTCCACGCTAAAACCAAGTTTTTTCAGAACGAAGACATAGTCCTCCTTCAGCTGCGCCGGATCATAGATGGGCGTCTGCAGTTCGTCCAGAGCTTCCTGCTTCTGGATCTGCCCGCTGAAAATGAGATTGCTCAGATGGGCCTTCCTCTTGTCTATCCCGAACTTGGCCGGAAGGATATACCCCTGATAGAACCGGGTGAACACAGACTCGTAGTGCTTTCCGCCGTAGTCGCGCCATCCCAGCTCTGCGGTGATCGCCTGCTTTACTTCTTTTTTGTTATAGGGCAGATAGTTGAGAAGATCGAAGGTTTCGATCTTTTTCCTTACCATATCGAACCGCTTCTGCCTTGCCGTAAAAAGGGGATAGGTCTTCAGCGGCACCTGGCCGAACTGTGCGTGAATATCCCTGATGTTCTCGTGGTCACTCTTGTTCCAGATCCAGTGCGACGGCAGGATCGCCTCCGTCACTACATTCGCGCCGCTGAGTATGTACTTTATATCGTGCTTCGCAGCCAGGCGGTACAGCGTACCAAATATGGCGTGATCCGTAATGGCCTCGATATCGACAACCGAAGCCTTCAGATAGGCCCGCTGAAGGTCGCGGAACTCCTGCCAGTCGACGACCAGCGTATAGAGATCGAACCCAAGAGTAGAAATGATATTTTCGATATTCTTTGTCGCCAGTTCCGAGTTCCAGCTGTTGTCAAAATGGACGATCAGCGGACGCAGCCCCAGCCGCTTCGCCATCAGCGCTACGTAGGTGCTGTCCACGCCGCCGCTGACACCGGTGATACAGTCATATTTCTTCCCCTCTCCCGAAGCCCTGATCGCCTGAACCAGTTCCTGCAGCTTCCTTTCCCCTTCAACCCCGCTGTGCACATGCGTCTTCTCCTTTTCCAGGTATTCGTAGTAGTAGTTGCAGATCCCCTTTTCGTCAAACCGGATATTCGGATCGGCGATCGTATCCATTACGCTGATCGAACACTGCTGATACGGCCTGTTATCATTTATGGCTGGATCTCTTTTCAACGCGGCCTCATCATACATTCTCATATCTGTGATTATTTACCGTTTTGGTTCAATCGGGAGTACACCTCCGCCATCAAATCTTTTTGCGAAGGATAGCTGATCAATACTGCATTGTGCGGCCGCTGAAACACGAACATGCTGCCCGCCGCCAGCGCCGAAGCCCCTTTTTCCGCCGCACTGCGGAAATCGCCCAGCGAGGACGCTCCGCCAGCCGCGATCACCGGAATGCTGACGGCACGGGAGACGGCTTCCACCAGCTCGAGATCATACCCCTCATAGGTGCCGTCCCTGTCTATCGAATTCAGCAGCAGTTCGCCCGCGCCGGCCGCCTCCATACCCCGCGCAAATTCCACAGGGTCCAGACCGGTATTCGACTTTCCATTGTCCGTGAACACCCGCTTGCCCCTGAACACCGTCTTCTTTACGTCGATAGAGACTACGATACTCTGGCTGCCGAACTGCCCGGCCGCCTTCGTGATCAGACCCGGGTCGGCGACCGCCGCCTTATTGATAATGACCTTCTCGACACCCCTGAAAAGGATCTCCTTCACCTGCTCTACCGTGCTGATACCCCCGCCATAGGCGATCGGAATGAACGCCTCGCTTACGATTTCCTCTATCCGCCCCATATCGGGACCACGCCCCTCACGGGTCGCATCGATATCGATCACCGCCAGCTCGTCCACCTCCTTCTGATTGAAGATGCGAACAGCGTTGATGGGGTCGCCGACATAGACATGATCCTTAAATCTTTTGGATTTGACCAGGCCGGCCCCGCGCAGCAATAATGACGGTATGACTCTGACTCTCCTCATTCAACAGTAGTTGCAAAATTTTTAAGCAGCTGCATTCCGAACCGGTGACTTTTTTCCGGGTGAAACTGAACCCCACGGATATTCCCCTTTTCTACAGCGGCCGTGAACTCATACCCGTATTCGGCGGTCAGCAGAATATCGGACGGATCGGCCGGCTCCACGTGATAGGAATGCACAAAGTAAAAACGGAATTCGTCTGAAAAATCGGATACCATCTTCGAACTCTTTTTTGTCTTCACCTCCGTCCAGCCCATATGTGGTATTTTCAGGTTCCCCACTTCCCCGCGGCGGAACCGCACCGTCCTTCCGCTGATCCAGCCCAGACCGGCCTCCTTTCCCTCCTCACTACCCGCTGTGAGCATTTGCATGCCGACGCAGATACCCAGCACAGGGATCCTTTCCTCAAGAGCCCGCCTGGTCACCAGCTCCCTCAGACCCGAACCGTTGAACAGCTGCATACAATGATCGAACGCGCCAACACCCGGTAAGATGATCCGCGCAGCGCGGGCGATCTCCTCCGGGTCCGAGCTGATAACCGCGTCAACGGAGATCTTGCGCAACATATTATGTATGGATGTAAGATTCCCTACCCCATAGTTGACGATGGCTATCATTGGACAACAGAATTATATAATTGGATCATGTTCTTCAAAAACTCATCCGACCCGTATCTTCTCAGGGCCGTCGCCCGTATCTCCGCGGCACTCTTCACCACCAACCGCCCCTCATATGCCCCGACCAGGGCCCCAACCAGCTGCCCCTCATCCTCCGGCTCTACCAGCAACCCCGTCGACTCTTCCACGATATACTCCGGTCCGCCCGACCGCGTCGCGATCACGGGCACACCCCTCGCCAGCGCCTCGATCACCACGACGCCAAAGGTCTCCATCCTGCTTGGGAGCACAAAAAAATCCGCCCCATCAAGTATTTTGACCACCTCCGCCTTTGCCAGCCTGCCCCTGAATACGACCGTCTCCCCGACGCCAAGTTCGGCCGCCAGCGCCTTCAGCTGGCCGGCAAGCGGCCCATCCCCGCACAGATACAAACGCACCGACGACCGGCCCCGAAAAGCCTTTGCGAAGGCCCTGATCAGGATATCCAGCCCCTTCTTGTGATCGAGCGAGGCAACGTTGACAAAGACAAATTCGCCTCCACGATCCTTCCGGACGGGTAAAGGCGACTCGAACAGCAGGTCCAGGACATTCGGCAGGATCATCGCCTGCGGCAGGCGCCTTCCAAGATAGCTCTCGACATGCCCCAGCAACGACCGGCTCACCATCGTGACCCGCGAAGCGCCATCTATTACCTGGCCCAGCACCGGCTTCAAAGAGACGGGGGCGATACCCCGCTGATAGAACGTGCTGTGATCGGTATAAACATATGGGTAGCCATATTTCTTTTTGGCCTCCAGCGCCAGCGCCCCCCCGTATAAGAAACGGCCGTGCGCGTGCACGACCAGTGGTCCATCTCCTTCCATACTCCTCTCCGCCGCCGAAACCGCACGCATCCCCACGGCTACCCAGGCCTTTAGCTCCGCCTCCGGGGTGTGCGGACCGGGGAACCGATAGCCTATCCCTTCAAATACCGTCACCCCCTCGATGCTGTGCTTTCGCACCTGCCCGTCCGCCTTACTGCCCATCATCCTTCTGACCAGCGCCTTCGCCGTCCGGGTAAAGGAAACACCCGCCCTGACCGATACGATGGCCACCGAAAAATGCCGGGACAGTATCTGCGCCTGCGTCAGCTCGAAAGTAGACGGCAGTACATTGTCGGGGTCCAGCGGCTCGGAAGTAATGATCAGCACCCTCATTTAAAAGATCAGGATTTAAGCATTTTAATGAAATGAGTGCCTACTGACTTAAGCCGGAAGATATTCCCCGTCGCAGCCATATACCTGAAATATGTTTTGAAGACGCCGCGGCCCAGAAAATAAGACTTCATACAGGCCCAGTGCCATTTTATGAACAGATTCTTACGCAGCAGCGCGGGACTGAAAAACCCATTTTCCGCGTTGGCCTGCAGCGCCTTTACCATCACCTCACCCATCTTCTCCAGCTCCGGCCTGCCGGCCACCTTCGCCTGCGTGACCAGCCTCGCATAGACCTCCGCCTCATCCGCCGAAAGCCCGAAATAACGGCCGCCCTGAAAGGCGAATACCTTTCTTCGCAGCTCGTCATAGTTGGCCGAGTAGGAATTGCTCGCCGTTATCTGCGTCGGGCTCTCCCGGTAGAAGAGCGTGACCTCGTCAAGATTGTGGAACTTTCCGTAAGGCAGCAGTGCGGACCACAGGGCATGATCCTCGCCATCCTTATAAAACTCGTTATACCGAAGACCTTTTTCTTCGAGTACCTCCCTTCGGATGATCACCGTCGAGTGCGAAAAAGGACATTTGTTCAGCGTAAATACTTTCAGGTGGTCGTTGTCCGAAACATAGTGGAATATCCTGTCCTCGCCGATCACCTGCATATTCCCCCCGCAAACGATATAGTCGGGATGGGACTCCATAAACCCGACCAGTGCTGCCGCCATCCCTGGAAAAGCGACGTCATCCGCATCCGTCCGTAGTATATATTTTCCACGGGCCGCGTCCAGACCCCTGTTGAGCGTCCGGACCAGCCCGATATTCTTTTCATTTTCCAAAAAAACGATCCGGTCGTCGCTGAACCCGCGAATGACCCCGGCAGTACCATCCCGCGAACCATCGTTGATGACGATCAGCTCGAGATCGGCGAACGACTGTTCAAGCACGCCACGGATGGCTTCCCCGACATATCGTTCACAATTGTAGGCAGGCATGAGCACGCTGACCATCGGCTGAGCCATCTCAGTTGGTTTGCTTTGGAATGAAATAAAACTTCTTTTTCCCTTCTGCGCCGGACTGCCTGATCTTGTTGGCCAGGAAGGGAAACAACTGATATTTGTCAAGGATGAGCTGGCGGGCCTCCCGGATATAGTCGAGATTCTTCGACCACGCGTCCGACTCCACCGCCTCCCGGATGATGCGCAGCGCCTCTTCCGGACGCCCGGGATCGATCCTTATCATCGCCTTTTCCGGAAAATAGCTCGCAATATTCAGCGCCCCGTAATAGATCGGCATCGTCCAGCTGAGCAGACAGTCGGCGATCTTTTCCGTCCAGTAGTCATTACAGGCGAAATTCTCGATCGCAATGCTGTATTTATAGGGGGCTATCCCATCGAATTTGTCCGCGATCGGCTGAAAACCCCGTCCGAATAGTTGGAATGGGAAATTCCGTGAATGCAGAAATTCCATGAACCCCAGCCGCAGCGCATGTCCCGGCCGCTTGTTCAGATTGCTGGTGATCCACGAGATGCCATCGGCCTTCCCCGGGATATCCGACGGCTGCATCGCCTTCAGTTCATCATAGCTCCTGTTGACATGCCAGGGCAGCGCGGTTTGCTCATTGATGATCCGGTGCTCCCGGAACTCTGCAGGATCCCAGAACGTGTAGATCCTGTCAAACCGTCCATAGCTCTTCGTCTGCCAGCGGTAGGCCTCATGGGGAGGCTCCTGGCTCATCAGCCATCTGCCGCCGCTGCGCGACCAGCTGCATATATTCCGGTCGGGTACATTGAGCACGACCAGATAGTCACAGAAAAGAACGGCTTTGTCAGTGAACGAAATGCCATCCCATACGCCGCTGCCCGACGGCGTCTGACGAAAGATATCCGGCTCATCCCAGTCCTTGACGATTCTTACCCTCATTTCTTATAGCCGATCAGCGTTGTCCAATGGTGCGTATCCTTTATCGCCTCAAAACCTCTCTCCCTCAGTCGTTGCTCGAAGAATTTGAACATTTCCGCGTCGTAATGTATCTCGATCTTTATCTGGTCCGTAATGTCCAGCCACGAAGTGTCCTGCTGAAATACTTCGTATTCCGCCCCTTCGATATCCATCTTGACATAGTCGATCCTGGTCAGTCCGTGCTCCCGGATCATATCGGCGATCGTGATAGACGGCGCGTGTACCGTGTCCGACTGTGCCCCTGCATTGGCGTCGACCTTGTACGCGTCGACCTGTCCGCTCTTCTTATAGGTAATACCGTTGGAATCCTTCCAGACAGCCTTGTTGTAAAGGTGTACTCCGCCCAGATCCCTGCAGTTCTTTTGCGCGAGATGGAAATTGTCGCTGTCCAGCTCGTAGCCATAAATGGTACACCCGGGATATACCTGCTTGAAGTCCACGACCGTAAGCCCGATATTGACGCCCAGGTCCAGAATTACCGGAGCCGGATTGGTGATCTCTTTGGTGGGGCGATGATACTTCTCCACGAATACATAATCGAATACCTCCGCGTCGATAGAATGTTTCCGGAGCAGGGTAGTGCGGTCGCCCGCCTTTTTCTTTTGATAGCGGCTGAAGATATTGAGATTCATTTCGCGTGATTGACGATGGATTGTTGAACTTCCCTGACCAGGTCGCGGTTATTTTTAAGAAATCGCTTGTGTACGAACAGCATGTCGCTGCCCAGATTGGCGATATATCTGTAGCCATTCAGATAGAGACGGAACTTGATCTTCCAGCGTTCTATCCGGTAGTTCGCCTCTACGGTGATGACGTCTATTCTGATCTTTTTAAAATCGATCGCGTTCAGGATCTCTGTCTCGCTGCCCTCGGTATCGATATTGCAATAATCTACATTGACCAGCTCATGCTTCCGGAGAAGATTGTTGACGTTGCTGACCGTAATCTCGATCTCCCGCTTGTTACCCCCATGGGAACTCAGCTCCTCATCGATCCTTCCAAGATGATCCTTGTGATAATTCTTCTTGAGCCCCGACAACATTTCCGAATAGCCGGTGATCTCCAGCAGAACGTCCTTTCCATCCTTGCTGCCTACAGCACAATTCTCCATTTGGCAGCTACGCTGGGCCTTCAGCTTCTCGAAAGCGCTCGGCAGCGGTTCGACGCAAAGTCCTCCCCAGCCCCTTTCCTTCTCGAGGAAATAGGTATTGCTGTATGTCACCCCGTCGTTAGCCCCGATGTCCAGGAAGATACCAGCCCTTTTCTGTTTGAATACCAATTTGTCCAGGACCTGATCCTGCCCGTGCTGGGAATAGTAACGTTCGCTCATTTTATTGTGAATTAAGGGATATGATTTCGTTGTTTACTTCTATAACACCCCGTACCTCTTTGGGGTACTTGATGAATTCAGGTTCGCTTTCATCCGAAACCTCGAATTTGATCAGGTCGAAGAAATTCTTGCCTTCCTCGTTGTTGGTGACATACAGACCGACCCTGTAGACCCCCTCAATAAAGGGTACCTTTCTTATTACTCCCTTTATCTCGAGCCTGCCGTCTATCTTCTTCCCCACCAGCCCCCTGGTCCTCAGGTCTACAATGGCTATCCGCTCATTGATATCATTGAATATCAGCAAACACAGGTTGTTGACCGAAATATCGCCGGCGCTGATCAGGATCCTGTAGGCAATATCCGCACCCAGAGAATAAGTATAGCTGTCAAGCGAAAGGTCTTCCAGCATGACGTTGTCGAACAGCTTGTAGCCGGTAACCGAATTTCTGACCTCGCTGACGTTGGCATCCATATAGGTCTTGATGGAATCCGTGATCGACCCGGCATAGGTGACGGTCCCGTTGCTCAGATAGATGCCCTTGTCGCACAGCGCCCTCAGCGAAGCCATATTATGACTTACGAAAAGAACGGTCTTGCCTTCCTTTCGGCTGGCATCCTCCATCTTGCTCAGACATTTCTTCTGAAACTGCGCATCCCCGACCGCGAGCACTTCATCGACGATCAGGATCTCGGGTTCAAGGTGGGCCGCCACCGCAAAGGCCAGACGCACATACATGCCGCTGCTGTATCGCTTGACGGGCGTGTCCAGAAACTTCGCCACTTCGGCAAACTCGACGATCTCGTCGAACTTGTCACGGATCTCCGCCCGGCTCATGCCGAGTATCGCACCGTTCAGAAAGATATTCTCCCGCCCCGTCAGCTCCGGATGGAAGCCCGTACCAACTTCAAGCAGGGAAGCCACCCGACCCCTGAGCGTGATCCTGCCGCTCGTGGGTTCAGTGATCCTGCTAAGTATTTTGAGAAGCGTACTCTTTCCGGCGCCGTTCCTGCCGATGATACCGAGCCGGTCGCCCTGGTATACCTCGAAGTCAACGCCGTTCAGCGCATAGAACTCCTCCTTTTCGGTGGTATTGGTGCCGGAGCGCCTTTTTCCCATCAGACGACGACCCTTTGTCGCGATCTCGTCGCGCAACGACTTATACCTTTCCTTGTTCTCGTGGGAAATAACAAATTTCTTCTTTAGCTGCTCTACTTTGATGATCGGAGAGGACATGGATCTAAATATTATCTGCGAACGATTTTTCTGTCTTGCGGAAATACCGGACTCCGATAAAACAAAACAGAATGATTACTATATTCGAAAGGATAAATCCGGGCATATAGAGCTGCTCTTCCCCCAGGATGCTCCAGCGAAAACCGTCGATGACCCCGACCATCGGATTCAGCGAATACAACAGACGCCATTTCTCCGGTATTCTCGTGCTGCTGAACCCGACAGGAGAAATATAAAGCCCGAACTGTACGATGAACGGGATGATATACCGGAAATCGCGGTATTTCACATTCAGTGCCGTAATATAAAGGCCGGTCCCGAGGGAAGCCAGAAAAGCAGTGATCGTAAATATCGGAAGGAATACGATATGCCAGGACGGGACATAACGAAACCAAACCAGCAGGACAAGCATCAGTAGAAACGAAATACCGAAATCCACAAGACTCACGATGACGGAGCTTGCAGGGATGATCATCCTGGGAAAATAGACCTTAGTGATCAGGTTGGCGTTGCCGACCAGACTGCTGCTCGCCTCGGCGAGGGCATTGGAAAAGAACTGCCAGGGAAGCATCCCGGCATAGACCATAATGGCATAGGGAGCCGCGCCCTTGTTCTGCATGCCCGCGATACGGCCGAAGATGACGGTAAAAATGATCATGGTTAGCAACGGCCTTATAATACTCCACGCAGCGCCGATCGCCGTCTGCTTGTAACGCACCTGAATGTCCCGCCAGCTGAGAATATAGAACAACTCCCGGTAACGCCAAAGGTCAGTCCAGTAATGTCTTTCGCTCGCTCCCGCTTCAATGATCAGTTCGTCCGACATATCAGTTAGTTTTAAGCTGGTAGATTTTTTCGATGATCTCAATGACTTTCAGGCCTTCGAGTGCATTGGTGGTGATCGGCGCACGGCCATTGAGCACGTCGCAGATATTCTCATAGATATAATGGTGATTGGCCGCCGACCCCTTGTACGGACCATAGTCGTTGGGGGGATTGGAAGGCGCCAGCTCGGGCATAGTATAGTTCTCGATATTGCAGTACTCGACCTTGTTCATGTACTGACCGCCGCACTTGACCGTACCCTTCTCGCCTATGATGGTCATGCTGCTCTCGTAATTCTCACTCCAGACAGAGGTCGTATACGCGAGCGAGCCCATGCCGCCGCTGACAAAATCGAACTGGATAAGCCCCGAATCCTCAAATTCGGTAAGCCCCTCATGATTGAAATTTTTGAATTTGCCGCGCACGTTCTCGATGTCGCCGAAAAGCCAGAACATGATGTCGACAAAATGCGAGAACTGAGTATAGAGCGTACCGCCGTCGAGGCTCTTCGTGCCATGCCAGCCGCCTTTCTTATAATACCGGCCGTCCCTGTTCCAGAAACAGTTGATCTGGACCATAAAGACCTCGCCGAGAAGTTTGTTCGTCAGGATCTCTTTCAGCCACACGGAGGGCGGCGAATACCGGTTCTGCATGACACAGAACACCTGCTTGTGCCGGTGCAGCGCTTCATAAATGATCTTTTCACAGCCGGCCTTGGTCAGCGCCATCGGCTTCTCGACAACCACGTGCCTGCCTGCGGTCAGGCCTTTCAGCGCATGTTCCTCGTGCAGTCCGTTCGGTGTGGCGATGCTCAGCACGTCAAAGGGCGGAGCCTGCTCCAGCAGCTCGTCTACAGAAGAGAAGAAGGGGACCTTATAACTATCTATTCCCAGCTTGTCCTGGCCGGCAATGTCCGCCATCGCCACCAGCTCGCAATCCTTGTTGTTCGTGATCATGGCGGCATGACGCTTTCCAATATGCCCGCAGCCAAGGACCGCAAATTTTACTTTTGAATTCACAGCAGTCGTATTACTTTATTTTCCTTAAGTTGATAGCTTTGTCCCGTCTCAGGGCAGACCGCCCGGCCATTTTCGTCGAACTGAAGACGATGCCCGTATTCGCTGACCCATCCCAGCTGTTTCGCCGGATTCCCGACCATCAGCGCATAATCAGCCACCGGCTTTGTTATGACTGCCCCCGCGCCGATCATGGCGTACTGCCCGATCTCGTTGCCGCAGACGATGGTCGCATTGGCGCCGATACTCGCCCCCTTTCTAACCAGGGTCTGGCGGTACTGGTCCTTCCTGACGACCGCGCTCCGGGGATTGATCACATTCGTGAATACCATCGACGGGCCAAGAAAGACGTCGTCTTCACATACGACACCGGTGTATACGGAAACATTATTCTGGATCTTTACATTGTCTCCCAGCACCACCTGCGGAGAGATGACCACATTTTGTCCGAGATTGCAGTTCCTGCCGATCACACAGCGAGACATGACATGGGAGAAATGCCAGATGCGGGTTCCTTCGCCTATCGAGCAGTCTTCGTCTATCACGGCAGTAGGGTGGGCTTTGTAAGACATGCGACAAAAACGTTAAAGCATGCAAGTTTATTTTTTACGCAAGTTCAAAAAACCGAACAGCGACTTTTTCTTTCGCTTTTCCGCTTCGAAATATCCGGAGTCATTTCCGTAGGAATAGGCGCCGTAGTAGCCGTAGCCGTATCCTCCGTAGTAGCTGCCTTCGACCGTCACGTCGTTCAATATCAGCGACAGACGCGGCAATTTGCTCTGCGTATAAATATCTTCAACGATGTTCAGCTGCTTGCGGAACGTATGACCCTGGCGTACGATATACAACGTACAGTCCGCATAGCGGGAGAGATTCATGGCGTCGCTGACCAGCCCGATCGGCGCGGTATCCATCACGACGACGTCGAATTCCCGGATTACCTTCTGCATCAGATCGTCAAGAAGAGGGTCGATCAGCAGCTCGGCCGGATTGGGCGGTATAGGACCGCAGGGGATCACATAAAGATTTTCTATTTCGTCGACCTTTACCAGCAACTCCTCAAAAGAGGACCTGCCGATGATATAGTTGGTGATACCCATCTTCCGTTTGAGCTCGAGACCCGATACGATCTTCGGCTTGCGGATATCGAACTCCATGATCACCGTCTTCTTACCCGCCAGCGCCATCGCTGCCCCGATATTTGTACTGATAAAAGACTTACCCTCGCCGCTGAAAGAAGAGGTAACCATGATCACGGGCTTTTCCTTCTTCCCGATGATATACTGCAGATTGGTACGTATGATCCTGAACTGCTCGGAGATAAAATGACGGTTGTTACGCGTCACAACCAGCGTCTGGTCGTTGTTCGAATGGCCGATCTCTCCAAGTATCGGAGCCTGCGTATATCTCGTGATATCGGCGCGGTCCCGCACCTTGTCCTGCAGCACTTCCTTGATAATGATGACGGCGGCAGGGATAAGGATGCCGAGAAAGATATAGAAGGTATAGATATTCCTCCTGTTCGGTTCGATCGGAATGTTCGAGCCTATAGCAGGCTCGACGACCTTGCTATTCGAGATGGTCGAGGCGGAGGAGATCGAAGTCTCCAGCTTTTTTTGCAGGAGGAAAGAATACAGGTCTTCCAGGATCTTCTGCCGGCGCGTGATATTCAGCATGTCCATGCTCTTGCCGGGCATTCCCTTGATGCGGCCCTGCAGCCGCGACTCCTGCTGGTCCAGATTCTGACCCGCGATCATATAAGCCTGCTTGACGTTCTGCAGCGCCTGATGAATATCCGTCCTCACCTTTTCCAGCGAGGTCTGCAGCGAGATGATCAGCGGGTTGTTCGGAGTGGTCGTCCTAAGATTGGATTCCCGGTCCAGCTGCAGCTTGTTGTATTCGGTGATCAGTTGTAACAGGGCAGGCTCCTCGATCCCCAGGTTGGTAGGGACGACATTGTACGTATTCTTGCTGCTCTGGATATAGTCAAGCAGCCAGTTGACCACATTCAGCCTGATCTGCTGTTCCGCCCTTTCCTTCGCACCTTCCGACAGATTGTCCAGATATTTCTTCGACTGACCCTCTATGTCGTAGACCTGATTGTCGATCATGTAATTCTTCAGGTTGCCCTGTACCCCATTCAGCTCGTCCCGGATATTGGCCAGACGGTCGTCGATGAATTTAAGGGTGATATAGGCAATCCTGCTCTTGCCCTCGACGATCAGTGAATCGTATACCGACATCAGGGTGTTGAGGGCGTCCTTCCCAAGATTGACATTCTCTCCGGTATAATACAGGGTTAGAATGGTCGCCTGATCCTCGGGCTGGCTCACGGTCAGCTCATGCAGCAGCTGTTCAGCGGCGTCGGCCAAAGGAAGCCAGCTGACGATAAATATCTTGGACTGGAAAAGATTCAGATTGACGGCGAGGTTCCGGTCGAGGGCGCAGACATTGCGGCCGATCTTGAACTTCTCACCAACAGCTATCGGCGTCTTGCTGTTATCCAGCAGGAACTGCGTGTCGTTGATGAAATTGACCTGAAACTCAAAGCCGGCTGTGGAGTCGCCGAGATGGTCGATGGTAAGATTGAACGGCTTGATCTCGTACTGCAGACTCGACCGGATGCTGCCCTTGTTGTAAGACTGCAACTGCAATCCGAGGTCGCGCGACACCCGTTGCAGCACAGGCCGGGATTTCAGGATCTGTACTTCGTTGAACAGGTTCACGGAACCCTGATTCATGAACAGCTCGCTAAAGCTGTAGTTCTTGTCTCCTCCGCCATTCATCTGCTGGGTCTCGTCCTTTATCAGCAGGGAAGACGTAACACGGTAGATAGGCGGGGAATACCGGATCTTGATAAACGCAAGGACCATACAGATCGCTACGGAGATCACGATCCAGGGCAGGTACTTCATATACCTGGCCAAAAAATCCTTGGGACCCATCGCCAGCTTGCTGTCCCTGCTTACAATACCGTTGTCTATATTGGTTTCTTTGTTCTGTTCAGGCATAAAACTTCATAGGTATTCAAACCGTTACCGGAATATGCTATATAAGATCGCCAGCGCCGAGATAATGGTCGCCGCAATTGTAACATTACGGGCAGTGACCTGGTCGCTGGCCGCCACCTTCTTCTTCGTCGCTTCCACGATCACGACGTCGTTCTGCTGCAAATAGAAATAGGGAGAAGACATGATCTCGGGCTTTGTCAGGTCGAGGCGCCCCCATTCCCGCTTACCATTCGTCTCCCGGATAACAAGGACATTTTCCCTGCGGCCGTAGAACGTCAGGTCCCCCGCCAGACCAATAGCTTCCAGCAGACTGACGTGCTCACCGGGGATACCGAAGATACCCGGATGCATCACCTCGCCGAGGACTGTGAACCGATAGTTCATGAATCGGATCGTATAATAAGGATTCTTCAGGTAGTCCTTCAGCCGGATATCGAGCGAATCCTTCAGCTGATTCTTCGTGAGCCCTTCGACGTGCAGCCGCCCCAGTCCCTGAAAATCGATATCGCCGTTCTCGTCCACAAGATACCCCGGGGTGGTAGGAGATCCCGCACCGGCTGCACCGGCATTCGACCCGCTGCCGCCGCCCGCCCCGTTGGCGCCGGACCCGCTCTGCGAGGCGCCGCCAGAACTGACCGCGATCAGCGCCTGGTTGTACAAGGCGGTTGCCGTCGGGTTATCGCTATAGACAATAATGCTCAGAAGATCCCCCTTGCGAACGACGGGCTCCGTAAAATGGACCTCGCTCAACTTCGTAGTATCGAACTTCCCCTGCATGTATGTCAGGTGTCTCGTGTTCCCGCACGAGGTCATCGAACAGGCGAAGACCAAAAGACCCGCTGCAAATACGAACCAGCCCTTCCGCATTGAAAAAAAAGTAGGCATATTTACTCAAAAGAATTATCCGTAACTAATACTCTTCGGCCCTTACAAGATTCGATCTGTCAACCAGCGCCAGCAACCGGTAACCGATGCTCTCGATAACGACCTGCACCCTGTTGTTGAAGACTTTTACGATCTTCCCCTTCCTGTCCATGAACGCCCCGTGCCTGATCGTCACTTCTGCGCCCTGCTGCAGCGTCAGCGGCTCCGCCCAAACCTCTTCATGATCGCTGAGGAATTTGCGGATGATCTGTATCTCCCGGTCGCGCACGACAGCAGGCTTTCCCAGCCAATAAACAAAATTGACGACCCCGCTGACTTTCCGCACACGCACCTGCTCTTCCTCCGGTACCCGCACGAACAGGTAAGACTTGAACAGCGGTTCCTCGACCAATTTGACCCTGTCGCTCCATTTCCTCCGAACTTTATTCAACGGACAATACGCTTCGATACCTTCGCGGGTCATCACGTCGAAAACTTTCTTCTCCCAGCGGGATTTAGTATATACTGCGTACCAGGTCTTATTGTCTCCGGACATAGCTTCGCCTCCTCAGTCCCATTTTTTGATTATAAGCGACTGATTATTAGAGATTTGAAATTTCATGGGGTAGAATGGGATTGTATATATTACAGCGAAGGGTACAAGAGAGTAGCGTGTGATTACTCCTTATACCCTTTAAACAATAAGCTCTTAATAATAATAAACTCTGTAACCTTTTGGCTCATAGGAATATTAAAAAATTTAAGGCGTCCGAATTCAAGCTCACTAAACTTTAATTATCCGGATTTATTGTATTGACTTTCAAACAAATTTAAAAGAGATCACGCGAATTTCACCACCGTGCAAATATAGGGGGATTTTGACATTTGACGATTTTAATTGAAAACTGAAAAACAACTCATTACCGCTAGAAATGAAGGCGGAATGCCCTACCTTGGAGCCACAAATCCAATCGATATGAGAACGGTCTCTCATTTGTCCTTTCGCCTCCTTTCGACTTTCGTATTCCTGCTATTTTTTACCGCAATCGCAATGGCCCACGACGTGCCCGACACCGCTATTCTTCCAAGACAGAACATGAAAGAGTTCCGAAGGATGCAGGTCGCCGCCGCGTCCGACGAACTGTACGTGACAGACGCCGGCAGGCAGGGAATATTTGTGGCAGATGCCGACGACCGGCAGACGCCCGATGACAGCGCCATGGTACTCGTGACCGCTTCGGGCCGCCGTTTTCGCCGGATGACGCCCAACGGTACGGTCGACGTCCGGTGGTTCGGCGCGGTACCCAGTGACGGACTCGACGACTGGGCCGCTATTCAGAAGGCTGTGGATTTCTGTACCGCGCACAACGACAAGTATTCTACCGTACACCTCGGGCCGGGCATCTATGTCATCTCCCAGCCCATCATGCTCTACCGGCTGGCGGGCAACGGATATGGCTTCCACTCGACCAGCCTCGAAGGCGAATCCACCTTCTGGGAATCTTCGGGCAGCGGGACGACCATCCAGTGCAACTTCAAAGACAAATTTGCCATCGGTATACAGCTGGGGAAAGGGAACAGGATCAGCCGGCTAAAGATCATTGGCGGTTTCAAACCACCCTTTCGCGATAAATACAGTTTCTACCGGTCCACGTTCGAGGAGTTCAAAGACCCGACCTGCCGCGACTCTGATTTCTCTCCCTATTCCGGTATCGTAATTGACCCTTTCAGCAATAGCGCGAGCCAGGTCCCCGAAGACGGCGGCTACCCGGGATACAGGTCCTGGTACCGGGGCAACGGTGCAAGCTCCGGATCTACGGGCATCAGCATCGAGGACGTCTTCATCAGCGGTTTCGTCGTGGGCTTATGCTCCGCCCCCAACTCCTTTACGCGCAATGCCGAGCTGACGCTGATCAACAAGATCCAGTTCTCCAATATGAAGCTGTGTATCTCCGGGTCGCAGGACCAGGAAAAAGACAATGTGGTGACCAACCTGGGCTGCTGGGGGGTGACGCACACCGTTTTTGGTACGGGTCTCTATGGCGCGCACACGCCCGGCAACTGGTACGTCGAGAACTGCAATATCGCCGGCTACGTAAACCGCCTGGTCTTTAACAATCAGGCCGGCTATTTCGCCTCTCATTTCAGGAATATATTCTCGGAGTCGCTGGGATGCTTTGGTATGATCTTTTCCAACCAGTCCACTACCGTGGAATCTTCCGAACTTGGATTCGCCTACTACAACCACGAAGCCGGGCAGTATACCAATCCCCAGATCGACTGCTCCGGCGTAACCTTCCTGGGCTGCAATATCCGGATGTACGGGACCTTCCTGCCGGTGACCATCCACGGCTCGTCCACCTATATCGGCTGCTCGTTCGAGACGGTGCCGTTTGCCGACTACAGCGTCAGGGACTATCCGACCTTCGTCAATTCCTTCGTGCAAAGCTCTTCATGCCCCCTGGGCTTTTCCGGAAGCCGCAATATCTACCCCGCCGAGGCCTGGCAGTGTCACAGCTACGGCAACTACCGGATCACGAGCAACGAGGTTTCCCTTACTACCGACAATGCCCAGCCCGCGATGGCCTACCCCATCGACCTCACAGGCGGCGGAGTCAGGCTGCACATTACCGACAGCAGCGGAGTCAGGTCCGCCATCGTCCCGCTGAAACCCGAACAGAGCCGACGCCTGAGAAAAGGGGACGCCATCTGCAACAGCGCCGGCGAAAATACGCAGGCCATCCTTGGCGTCGTCACGTCGATATCCCCCAACAGTTTTACACTTTCCTATATTCCCAGCCAGATAAAAGGCGACCAGCAATTTTTCCTGTCGGTCTTTCTGCCCCTGTATACCATGACATTTCTGGGGGATGTCACGGCAGGGAGCAACATCATTTCGAACGTGAAGGTCGACTTCGGCGACGCCGGGAAATTCATATCGCACGGCGGGCTCATGTCCTGCAACAGATTCATCAACACCGAAAGCAACCAGGCCTGGCGGAGATCGCTGTTCCGCATCGTCGCCTATGACGCCGGCGCCCGCACGATCACGGTGGACCAGCGCAGCACCCGCACCGCGAAAGGCGTCTATTTCAGCAATACCAACGCCGTGAAGGACCTGCACATGGAACCATACGGGGAGGGGCTTTCGGGCCTGACCGGAAGGGCGGACGTGCTGCTGCAGGAAGGAGGACATATCTTTTCCAGAGACTCCACCGGAAGCCAGATAAGTTATCGCGTCACGAGGAGTGGGTTCTCCGACGCCCAGGCCAGCCATGACACGCGCCAGGCGGAGTGGCGGAAGGAATAGAGGTTGCGCCGGCGGTGTTGGGCATGCCGCTGCCGGGCGGGCCGGCGGCGGCCCAACGATTATTTTTCGCCGGCGAGCCTGCCGACGGCCCAGTACAGCGTGCAGGCCAGCATAAAGAGAAGACAGACGATAACGATGGAAAATTTGACCCGCGCCAGGTCGTAGGCAATGGTGACATCCCACTGCGAGATAGGACCGCGGATGGTATGGGCAAGCGCGATGTTCTCGACCACGTCACAGGTCGTGGCCACCAGGATCAGCCACGCAAAACCCCTTCCCCCTTTGATCATGATCTCGTTGCCCGTGCAGGCCGAGATAAAACGGCAACCCAGCGCAATAGCCAGCGTGTACAGGATCATGAAGACATAGGCGAAACTGGTACTCTTTACCACCTGCTCGTACTTCCCGGAGGTCTTCCAGTTGTCGATGATCAGCTGGGCTTTTCCGACGGTCTTGGCGATCTCGAACTGGACGAGCTCACCCGAATTCAGCGGAGCCAGAAAGCTCCTGACCCAGATCATATAACCGATGGTAAGGAATAAGAATAACCAAAAAAGCTGCCGAAGACGGCTGAATCGTGCAGGCCACGATGGAGGCTCCATGTATAATTGACGATTTGAGAACCTAAGTTAGTGAAAAACGCCCATACGACAAAAAAGCCGCCGGGGTCGATCCCGGCGGCCTGATCTTTTTAGTCGATGGCGTCCGGCCTGTTTTCCAGTACCGAGAGAACATCGAGCACCTGCTCGTGCCATCCGGCCACAAGATGAACTCCATCTTCGAGTATCTCCAGCGGCCTGGCGCCATACCCTGCGAGGTCGAACAGGTACAATTTCGCCTTCGGCGCCATTTGATTCCTGTACAGTCTCCACCAGTCCCCGAGATTGGTGCCTGCCGCCTGGTTGAAGGTCCGGTTGTCCCAGAGACGGGTATCCGTAAAAATGAGCACTTTATCGACAACCTGCTGCTTGCGCAACAGATCCTGTATGACCAGATGGGCGTTGATCGCATAGCCGGCCTCGCCCTCACGCAGACGAAGCTCGTCGGTCGCGGACAGCACTGGTCTGTTGGACAGCTCTACCGGCTTCCAGGTATTGCCTACAAATCCGGTGATCACCTGGTCACCGCGGCTTTTCCACAACATCGCCAGCAACGGGGCGACGTCGAACCGCAGTACGTCCGCCCCCGCGCCGACCGGGCGCTTCATGCTGTTGCTAACGTCCATGGCTATGACCGAAACCGCATTCCTGCCAAAATCCGACCGGCCCCAGGTGCTGTTGAGAACCGCCAGTTCCAGCGCCTCCGACAGCATGCCGGCTCCGCCCTGCTCCTTCCGCCGCAAACCGCGGTAGACCTCAAGCATCTTCAGCGGCGAATGTCCGGCCCTCGTCACCACTGCGGTATTGCCCAGGTACTCGGCAGCCAGCTTGAGCACCTTCCCGCTGACACCAGTGCAGAGCATGGGCTGCAGGTTATCCAGCAATGCCGTATATCCTATCCGGAAGGACGAGATGCCCTCCTTCCATTTGTCGCGCAGGATCACCTGACGCTGTTCCGGACTATCGTAGTGCTGCTGATGCAGGGCGTGCCACTCCTGCTCCCAGGTCGGCCTGAGTACTACCTGATTGCGCTCTATCCTCGAGAACAGGGCCTTCTGGTCCCGGCTTGCCGCCCTTGGGCGGAGGATCAGCAGGGCCTGGCGGATGCCTTCCTGCATTTCCCTGCTATACCGGCTGAAGGAATAGTCTTCCAGTTGATTGAACAACCCCGACAGGGTCTTTCGGATAGCCCTTCCGGGTTTTTGCCCCGCGGCCGCAGCGTCAAAATAACCCAGCCATGCGGGGACCTCCGTCACGTGGCGAAGGACCCGGCCTATCAGCGGAGCCGCCTTTTCATCGTTACCGGGTAATGCCGCAAACTCGGCAGTCAGGAGGAAAGCCAGATGACCGATATTCTTTCGCTCCCTCAGATAAAGGGAGAGACTGGTCACAAACTCCAGGTCATTGCTGCGGATGCCCTCGCGGACAGCGGCCAGCACGTCACCGGGCCCATCGGCATTGGACGACAGAGCGGCAGACAGCAGACTGGTGTACAATTCCCATTGCGCATCCGGCATTCCGGCCTTCAGTTCCATTCCCATTCTTCCTTTTGCATCCATTCCCTTTACGTTCGAATCCATTCCCATTGTTCCCTTTGCATCCATTCCCTTTACAAAAGCGTAGCGGGCGCCGGCTGGTTGTCTTCTTTTCAGGCTAAAATTGAATTTCATGGCTACCTCCTTTCTGTTTTATAAAAAAACCCGGTCGTCGCTGACCGGGTCTCATATATAGTGTTCACAATAAACACTATCATTCGATATAGCCCGGTCCCGGGCAATAATTTGCCTTTTCACGCTGCGTCAGCGCAATGTTAAATAGCTTTTTATGTTTGTGGTTCACGGTTTTCATACGAAAAAGCCCCGCTGTCGGCGGGGCTTTTATATGCTGGATCTCTTTTTTAAAGTTAAGCAGCACTTTGCCCCGCGGATATACACACCTTAATCGGGTTATACCCGGAAAGACTAATTGTATGTGTATACTGTCGTAGCATATAATTGTGCTTTGGAACTCTACAAATTTAAAAATCTTTTTCACTTCTTCCCAAGGAATTTAAAAAAAATGTGGAAGTTTTTTTTGCCGGCAATATTATCGCGACCTCCGGCGGGGTTCGTCGTTCTAACGGCGGCTCGCGGCATTCACTGCCGCGGCTGCCCGCACTCCCGGGAGTCAGACGCAGTATTCCGCCGCAGACGGCTATTCCCCGCAGACGGCTGTTCCGCCGCAGACGGCTATTCCCCGCAGACGGCTATTCCGCCGCAGACGCCATGTTCCGCGGTCAGACGCCGCACTCCCGGGTTCAGGCCCGGTTAGCCACCAGCTTCTGTATCTTATTGTGAAGGTCCTCGGGCCGGAAAGGCTTCGGCACCACTTCCATAAATCCTTTTTTGATCAGGTCGATCCGCATATCCTCGTACACGGCCGCAGTGAACGCGATGGCCGGAACGGTCGGCTGCATCTTTCTGATCTCCGCCAGGGCAGTGATCCCGTCCATTTCGGGCATTTCCAGGTCGATCAGCACCAGGTCGAAATGGCCCCGCCTGAACTTCTCCACCGCCTCCAGCCCGTTGACCGCCTCATGCACCTCGATACCCCATTTGGTCAGGAACTTGCGGGCCACGGACATATTGACAAAATTATCTTCCGCCACCAGCACCGTCAACCGCTCAAAAACGGGTAGCTGCTTGACCTTCTCGTCATTGATATAGAGCTTCGCGTTCTCGTTGATCTCCAGCTCGAGGTTAAAATGAAAGGTGCTGCCTTTCCCTTCTTCACTCTGCAGCATCAGCTCGCCCGAAAAAAGACTGACCAGCCTTTTACTGATGGCAAGACCCAGACCCGTCCCCCCATATTTGCGGGTAGTATCCGTATCCGCCTGGGTAAAACTGTCGAAGACCTCCTGCTGCTTGTGCGCCGGGATGCCGATGCCCGTGTCCTGCACCATGAACTGTATGATGGACTTCTTGCTGCTCGATGACAACTTTCTGGCGCCAAGGGTGATCCCGCCTTTCTGGGTGAATTTGATGGCATTGGACAGCAGATTGCTCAACACCTGATTGAGCCTGGTCTCGTCGGTCAGGTACTCCACCTCCAGATTCTCGTCTATATCCACCATGAACAAAAGTCCTTTCGTATGAGCCTGCACGGAGAACTGGGTCTCGAGCTTTCTCAGAAAAGCCCGCATGTTCACGGGCACGTTCTCCAGTTCGAACCTGCCGGACTCGATCTTGTTGAAGTCGAGGATCTCGTTGATCAGGGTCATCATGTGCTCGGACGAGATTTTTAGTATCTCCAGGTGCGAGCGCTGGTCTTCCAGATACTGCTCCTGCAGCAGGAGATGGGACGCACCGATGATTCCGTTCAGCGGCGTGCGCAGCTCGTGACTCATATTCGAGAGGAACCTCGATTTGGCCCTGGACGCAGACTCGGCCTTTTGCTTGGCCTTCATCAGCTCGAACTGGGTCATCTTTATCTCGGAAATATCGAGAATGCTGATCTTCCAGAAATGGCGGGAGTCCTCGAAGAACGGGACCACGTTGACAAAAGCGAAGATAGTATTATCTTTTCGCGAGGTCAGCGACAGCTCACCCTGCCAGCTGTTGATACGTTCGTCACCCGGACTGCCCTTGATGCCCCTGAACAGCTGTATATGTTCCTTGGTAAAAAGGCTTTCCATAGGCGCTCCGACTATCTGTTTCTTGTCGTCTATTTCCAGCAATTCGAGCGCCCGGTTATTACAGTCGGTAATGGCCAGCCTCCCGGCATCCAGAATAAAGACGCCATCCAGCGAGGTATTGTAGATCGTATCGACAAACTGTTTTTCCTTGAGGATCGCCTCTTCGTTGTTGCGGTTGATGCGCACGATCGCGTAGGAAAAGAAGGTGGTCAGCATCAGGGAGATGAGCAGATTGCTTTCGTACAGTCTTCCGAACATATTCACGATATGCACCTGATAGTGGTTCTCCTGAGGACAGACATAATAACAGAAGAGCAGGGATACCATCGTGACCAGATAGGCAAACCCGAGCTCGATAAAATTCTTCCGGAAGCTGATGATAAAGGTCATGATCAGGAAGTACGGAAAGAAGAAGAGGTATTCCCCCGCCCGCAGTCCCTCCATATAGTTCATGATCACCAGGTACAGGTTCAGGTTCACGATGGACACCAGCCGGGCGATCAGGTATTTTCTTCTGAGGTTGAGATGATACGCGATGATGAAGACATAGGCGGCCGAAAGATTGATCAGCGCGCTGATATACAGACCAAAACAGAAATAGGAGATAACACAGACAAAGTGAGCGATGAGGATGAGAAGGATAAACTGGTTGAACCGGATCGTCTTTTTCCTTTTCGCCGGAGTATAGTCTTCCCGGAGACCGGAGTAGACGATGTCCTCATAGAAGGATTGAATAAGTACGAATGGGTTGCTCACAGGATTCGAATAAGGGTTTTTTTACCACCCTATACGTGAACGTTCGAAGGCAATAAATTATTATGCCCCCCGTTGTATATCCTGGTCGACCGCATAACCCAGTCTATGTCCGATAAGACATTCGTCTTTAGCGAGGCCGTCAACGGCAAATACATAATCGAGTTATATGCAGGCGATTATGTAATGATCGAAGAGACATTTACCGATGTCCTGCTCGAATACGACTCATTTGTCCAAAAAATAAATACCAGTTTCCATGAAGGAGACCCCAGGGTTCTGAAAAGTGCGATCCACAAGATCAAGCCACTGTTCGGCTTCGTCGGGCTGACGGATATCCAGGCCCGGTGCGTAGCGTTCGAGAACGCCTGCCAGGACGCTTCCTCCTGCGAAGCCCTGACCACCGAATACGGATCGTTGTTCGAACAACTGGTCGGCGCCAAAGCCATCATCCAGGAAGAACAGGCCCGGCTGGTGCGGTTCAATCTGAACACTTAGTCTACCTGGTCCGGCTCCCCGCGTGCCGCCCCAACCTGGCTCACTTCTTTCAGCGCTTTCCCCAGCGCCTCCAAACCCTCCCGCAACTGTTCTTTCGCCGGCCATCCAAAACCGATCCGCATATAATGCCGCGGCATATCGAACCAATGTCCCGGCCCCACGTAAGTGCCATAGTTTTCCAGCAGCACCCGGTAGTATCGGTCCATGTCCAGTCCCTCCGGGCGCCTGATCCGGGGAAAACAAACACATCCGCCTCCCGGCTCCACCCATTCGAAGTCCTGCTGCTGCTCCATCCATGCCTTCACGATCCCGAACTTCTCCGCAATGTCTGCTCTGATACGTCCATAGTGCTCCGCCCTGTGCATCCAATAACGGTAAGCCAGCTCTTCGTCCAGCACAGGACCACAGATATGTATCTGCTCCTTGGCCGCAAGGAACTGTTCCATCAGCGGAGCATCCGTGCAGACGATCCAGCCGGTCCTCAGGCCAGGCAATCCGTAGGTCTTGGACAGGGAAGAGACGCTGATCACAAGAGGAGAGGCCGCCGCCGCGAGAGGCAGCTGCTCACCGAATACCATATCCCGGTAGGTCTCGTCCACCAATAAACGAACACCCCGGCTCTCCGCCAACCGCACCAGCGCTTCCAGCTGCGCCGCATTCAGGCAGACTCCCGTCGGATTGTGCGGATAGGTCACCGAAATATACTTTGTACGCGGCCCGATGGCGGCGCCCAATTCTTCAGGATCCAGCGCAAACCCGTTTTCGAACCGGAGATCGATATAACGAACCTTCGCGCCGATGGCCCGCGGCGTCTCGATATTCGTTGCGTAATTGGGACGAACAACAACGACCTCGTCGTCCTTCTCCAGCAGGGTAGTGGCAATTATAAACAGCGCGCCCGCAGCCCCGATGGTCAGCAGCACGTCTTCCGGCCTGAGCCCTCCCGGCCTGAGCCCTTCCGGGATGCCGGCAACCACCGGTCCAACGCCGGCCGCAATCCCAACACTCTCCGGTCCAACCCCACCGGCGGCAGTCCCAACACTCTCCGGTCCAACCCCACCGGCGGCCCCTGGTCCCTGGAACTCCGCCACAACCGCCGGTCCAACCCCGCCGGCGGCGTCCCGCGCCACCAGCCGCCTCAGCCCTTCATGCCCCGCGTGCGACCCATAACAAAGGACCAGATCACGCAGATCCGTGTCCAGCGGTATGTCCCGGAAAAAGGCATCGGTATACGAACTCTCGGAAAGATTGTTCCGGATATTCCCGTACCCCAGCTGCTCGGGCGATTCAATTTCGATTGGCATCCGACGGTAAAGCATATGAAAAGGATTTAGAAGAACATTGGTTCACAACTGCCTCACGCTGGAATATATCTTACTGATGATCTCCACCGTTTTCAAGCCCTCATACCCACTGGCATTGGCGCCCTCCGCCAGGCTGCCACCCATCAACTGTTCCCCCCCGATCACGCCCCCCGCCAGGCCACCGCCCCCCTG
>Ga0068853_100000535_pt1 | contig 25825 bp, 20 predicted proteins | sample KBSCornC32_FD_65655 | JGI IMG/M metagenome (GOLD analysis project Ga0068853, IMG submission 65655) | Corn rhizosphere microbial communities from Kellogg Biological Station, Michigan, USA - KBS Corn C3-2 | ecosystem: Host-associated > Plants > Roots > Rhizosphere > Soil ... | reverse complement strand
TTTACTCGATGCACCTGTGGAAACGGATTCAATTTTTGCGATTATCCGGGAATCCCCGGCTGTGCGCACCGCGGCAAAGACGGAATCAGCCAGGGCCCCAGGGCCAACCGGAGCCGCACCATCAGCAGCGCCGTGTAGGGTCGCGCGGTCGCCCGAGCCGACGCGTGGGTCAGGCGAGGGTGCGGTCGATGATCAGCGCCGCGAAGAGCAGCGTCAGGTAACCGAGCGATGCGAAGAAGAGGGATCGGGCCCAGAGCCGATTCGCCGCCTCGCGCAGGCCCGCCAGTCCCCAGACCAGGAAACCGACGCCGAGCAGCGCCGCGACCGTCGTGTAAAGGGGACCGGCCACGTGCAGCGGACCGAGGAGCAGCGAGATGGCCATCAACAGCGCGCTGAACGCCACGATCACGAACCGGGTCCGCTTCTCGCCGACCACCAGCGGTAGGATCTCGAAGCCGGCGCGCCCGTAGTCATCCGAACGGTAGAGCGCGATGGCCAGGAAGTGCGGGATCTGCCAGAGGAACAGAATGCCGAACAGGGCCAGCGCGCCGGCGTCGATCTGTCCCGTCACCGCCGTCCAGCCCATGAGGGGAGGCAGCGCGCCCGGGACGGCGCCCACGAAGAGGGCCGCCGGCGACGTGCGCTTCATCGGCGTGTAGATGGCCACGTACGCGACGAACGCGAGGGTGCCCAGGATCCCGGTCAGGGCGTTGCCGGCCAGGAGCAGCAGCGGGATCGCGGCCGCCGCCAGCACGGTCCCGAACACCAGGGCCGCCGCCGGAGGCAGTCGGCCTTCGACCAGCGGGCGGTGTCGCGTCCGCTCCATCAACCCGTCGACGTCGCGCTCGATCAACATGTTGAGCGCGTTCGCCGCGCCCACGATCAGGGTCGTACCGATCAGCGTCGTGACCATGCGCCAGCGCGGCAGGTGTCCAGGCGCCAGCCACAGCCCGCCCGAGAACGTCGCGATCACGAGGCCCGTGATGCGGGGCTTGGCGAGCTGGATCAGATCGGCGACGGCGCGAGGCCAGGGATGAACCACGGCTTCCCGCCGGGGGGCCGGCAGCGACGCCAGGGCCAGGCCAATCTGCGAGGCGAGCAGGGCCGTAGCGACCGCCAGGTGGGTCTCGACGGTGGCCAGATCCAGGAAGGAGGTCACGGCCCGCAGCCCGAGCCAAACCTGGACCACGACGAGGATCGGTCCCGCGAGGGCGAGCGCGATCAGGCCCGGCCGCCGCGCCGCCGCGCGCAGGCTGGCGATGGCGGAGAACAGCACCAGCGCCGCCACCGCGATCGCACCCAGGCGGTGCAGCGCCTGCACGAGCACGGTCGGATGGGCCTCGGTCGGCCACAGCGAGCCCCGGCAAAGTGGAACGTCGAGGCAGGCCAGCGCCGCGCCCGAGTGACGGACCAGCCCGCCGAGCACCATCTGGAAGAACACGCCGACGGCCGCCACCAGCGCGCCGTTGGCGGCCAGGGCATGCCGCCGCGCCGCCACGCCCTCGGCTTCGATCGGGGCCGTGGGGCGGGGCGCGCCCTCACCGGCGGACGACGAGCGCACGGGGCGACTTCGCACGGCCAGGTAGAGCACCGTCGAGAAGAAGAGCAACGAGGTCGCCGTGTGCAGCGTGGAGACCACCGTCGGCAACCGCAGCAGCACCGTGATGCCGCCGAGGAGCGCCTGCGCGAACACCAGGCCCACCGCCAGCCAGGCGACCCGTCGCAGCGGCCGGTGGCCAGCGTCGCGGCTGACCGTCATCAGGGCCGCCAGCGTGAGCGTCAGGATCACCACCGTGCCGGCGGCCAGCCGGTGGCTGTGCTCGACGGCCACGCCACCCTGCATGACCGGCATCATCGTGCCGTAGCAAGTCGGCCAATCCGGACACGCCAGGCTGGATCCCGTGCCGTGGACCAGGCCGCCGATCAGGATCAACAAATAGGTGGCCGCCGCCGTCGCGATGGCCAGACCGTGAACCAACATCGGGGCGCTTTATAGCGCGGAATCTCGAACCACCAACACCTAAACGTCACCGGCGCCGGCGGGGCCGGCCCTCCTCACGGCGTCGCCAGCTCGAGCGCGACGGTGGCGGCCTGATCGGCGACGACCTGGACCTCGGCCGTCCGGGTTCCCAGGCGCTCGTGCCAGGCCTCGATGGTGTAGGCGCCGGGGGGCAGCTTCTCGATCTTGAAGCTGCCGTCCGCGTCGCTCACCGCGAAGAACGGGTTCGTCGCGATCGCCACGTAGCCCGTCATCCAGGGGTGGACGTCGCACTTGAACTTCACGAGCTGACCGCCGTCGGCGAAGGTCTTGGTGATGGGCGCCATCCCGGGGATCTGCGCCTGATTGAACATCGTCGACGGACCCTTGTAGGTATGAACGTTGTGCAGGGTCTGGTCGCTGTTCTGGATCTGGACCGGCTGGCCGGCCATCACGACCTGGACCCGCGGCCGGTACATGCACCCGCTCTGGTCGACCACCGCCGCCGTCTTGGGCGCCTCGTAGGTCCCGGTCGCGCCCTTGACCACGCGGACGACGACATTGCGGACGCCATTTCCGGCACCCACCAGGACGTCTTCTTCCTTGATCGGCTGCCGGGCGCAGAACGGGTCGGGCGTGGTCACGGCCTTCAACTCGGGCGCCTTGCCCTTCAGCTTGACCGTGCCGCTGATGACGCCGGTCCCGAACGCGCCGGCCACGCCCGGCGTGGCGGCGGCTGCCGCCGCGCCCGTCGCTGGCGCGGCGGCGGGGGCAGCCGCCGGCTCCGAGGCCGGCTCGCTCTTCTTGTTACAGCCGCTCGTGCTCCCCGCCAGCGTGGCGCCGAGACCGAGCATCAGGAACGCACGCGCGCGGATGCGAATCATGGGGTTGGGGATTAGCAGCCGTGTCGGAACGGGTCAAGCCGAGCGGCGCGGGGCGGTCAGGGCGCCGGGGCCGCGCCCACCCGCCTGCCCTCGAAGCGCGGGGTCTTGGGGTGGCGTTTGTAGAGCAGGATGGTCCGGCCGATGATCTGCACCACGTTCACGCCGGGCTCGCCGGCCAGGCGCTCGGCCACCTCGAAGCGATCGGCCGGGCACTCCGACCCGATCTTGACCTTGACCAGCTCATGGTCGAACAGAGCCTGCGCCAGCTGCGCGACGAGCCCCTTGGTGACACCCGCCTTCCCGACCTGGACCAGCGCGCCGAGGGCGTGGCCGTGACCGCGAAGCTTGCGGCGCAGATCGCCCGACGGCATCAGGGAGCGCTTCTTGGGCGAGGTGGCGGCGGGCATGGGAACCTTCCATATCACGCCGGCGGGACGCGGCGCTGACCGGGAAAGACCGGAGGAGCCTTCAAGGACGGGCCGGCGCACCCTCGGGGCTCGGCGCGGGCTCGTCTCCGGGACGCTCGTTGACGACCCGACCGAGCGCGGCCAGGAGCTGATCGATCCCGGGGTTCGAGGCCTCGAAGTAGCCGCGGACGTGCAGGTGGCGGTCGATCAGCACCAGGTGCTCGCCGTGGACGATCTCCCAGAAGCCGTCCGCCGTCTTGTGGCGATCGACCCCGATCTTGAACCCGTCCGTGATGGCGCGCTCGACGTCGCCGAGGGGCCCCGTCAGGAACGACCACTTGTGCGGGTCCACCTTGTAGCCGGCGGCGTACTCCGCCAGACGGGACGGGGTGTCCCGCTCCGGGTCGACGGTGAACGAGACCAGGCGAAATTCGGGGCCGAGGCGCTTCGCGCGGCTCGCGACCTCTGCCATCCGGCGCGTCAGGAGGGGACAGGCGGTCGGGCACGAGGTGAAGATGAAGTCCGCGACCCAGACCTTGCCCTCGAGGTCCTTCGTCCCGAACGGCTGGCCGAGCTGATCGGTCATCGTGAACGCCGGCAGCGTCGACAGCACCGGCGGAGGCGGCGGCAGCCGGCGCAGGGCCGTCCGCACGACGGGCAGGGCGAAGAGCAGCGAGAGGAGCACGATCCAGAACGCCGGCCGCGCCACCAGGCGGCTGATCCGGCCGGTGGTGCCGGCGCTGGACCCGAGCGGACGCGTCGGCCCGGTCGCATGGGTGGAGCTGCCGAAAGGCTGCGAAGGCGCCGCGGAAGGAGATTCCATGTCGCGCGTAGTGATTGACCGGGTGCTTGCCTGTGTCAAGGGGAAGCCCCAGACCGGACTGGAATTTTCGAGGCGAGCGATTAGCGTCATGACCAGTCGCATGCCATCGGTGTCGCCGAGCGAAAGGGTCCCTGTCGCCGCCGTTCCGGCCGGCAAGGTGGGGATGTGGGTCTTCCTGGCGACGGACGCGATGGGGTTCGCGGGGTTGCTGCTGGCCGAAGCGCTGCTGCGGGCGCGCGACGCGAGCTGGCCGGATCCGGCGGTGCGATTCGATCGGGGCCTGGCGGGCGGGCTGACGCTGGCGCTGCTGGTCTCGGGCGCGACGATGGCTGCGGCGGTGGCGGCTGCGAAGGCCGATCGGTGGGCGGCCGCGCGCCGTCTGGTCCTCGTCACCGCCGCCCTGGGAGCCGTGTTCGCGCTCGGCCAGGTGATGGAGTTTCGCGCGCTGGTGATGGCCCGACACGTGGGGCTCGCCACCGATCATGCGGCGGGGCTGTTCTTCGTCATCGCCGGGTATCACGGGCTGCACGTGATCGTCGGCGTGGCCGTGCTCCTCGCCGTCGCGCTCGGCGGGCAGCGCTCGGGTCGGGGCGTCTCGATCGAGGTGGCGGCGCTCTACTGGCAGTTCGTCGACGCCGCCTGGATCGTGATCTTCACGGTCCTCTACCTCTTGCCGGCGGCGCCTCGTGGCTGAGGCCGCTGCGCGCAAGGCCTGGCTCCCCTCGGCCGCCGTCGCCATCTGCGTCGCCCTCGAGCTGCTGGTGGCGACGTCGGGCCTGAATCGCACGGTCGTGATCGCCGCTCTGTTCGGCCTGGCCGCGATCGCCGTCGCCGTCTCGCTCTGGCTCTCGATGGGCCTGCGGCGCGAATCGCTGGCCCTCCGCGCCATCATCGCCATCCCCCTCGCCCTGGCCCTCGCCACCACGATAGTCCTCGTCCTGGAAGCCGAATTCCGCCGCCAGATGGTGCGCCCATGAAACGCGCAACTTCGGTCTTCGTCGCGATGGCTCTCGGCCTCTTCGCCCACGATGCCGCTGCCCTCTGCCCCAACTGCCTCGCCCAATCCCAATCCTTTCCCCCCAAGCTCCGCCTCGTGGGCGCCTTCCTCCTCCTCCCATTCCTCATCGCCCTGATCGCCCTCCGCCAAATCCGCCGCCTCCATCGCCGCTTCTCCCCATCCTCTCTCCCTCCGCACCGCCAGAGCGAGCGCAGCGAGCGGGTTTGACGACGGGAGGCGCGGCTTCGCCGCGCCGGCATGGCGCTGGGATCTCCGGGGGTCTCGTAGGGGGGCGTGCCCCCCCCTACGCTCAGGGGATGATGAACCCGCAGTCGGTGAAGAAGAAGTTCGTGTCCACGCGGAAGTTCGAGGCGGAGGTGTGCCGCTCGGCGTGGAAGAGGTCCATCGAGTAGTTCTTGCCCTTCTCGATCCCGAGCTTGGCGGCCGACGCGTCGAGATCGACCGTCTGCATCTGTTGCGGGTGGAGTCCGCCGAGATCGAGCGCCAGCTTGCCGTTGATGAACACCCACAGATCGTCGTCACCCGTGAAGGTGAAGCGCTCGCCGCCCTTGTAAACGAAGGTCGTGTGCAGCTCGGTCGTGAAGCCGAAGTTGTGATCCTTGCCGTCGACGCCCTTGCCCGAGTTGCCCCAGCCCGCCCCGTCGAGCGGGAAGAAGGCGGTGCTGCTGAAGGTCGAGACGCCGCCGTTGTCCACGAACTTGAAGTACACCGCGTACGGCTTGTTCACGCCGTCGGTGTTCCGGTACCACTGGTCGTAGTTGGCCTTGCTCGTCGTCTGCTGCTTGTAGGGGCACGCGCCGCTCGCCATGTTGGCGGCGGACGCCTCGCACTGGGAGGCGTAGACCGGCTTCTGATCGGGCCCGAGCGTGCTCGCGACCAGTCCGGGCGTGGCGTTGTTGCCGCTGAAGGACTCGAAGTCGGGATGGCCACCGGGCACGTTCGCCCCCTGAAAGTCGCGGACGGCGCCGACCAGCGTGTCACAGCCGGTCGAGGTGCTGAGCGTCCCGCTGCCGGTGCCGTTCGTGAGCGGATCTCCGAGCGCGTAGCCGCCGTTGTCGGCTGACGTGAACATCACGTCGGGCGCCACGCCCGTCATCTTCACGTCGGCGGTCAGGAACCCGCCGTCCCGGGCGTCCATCGTCATGACGGAGATCCCGCCATCGCCTCGAACCTCTTGTTCGGAGGCTTTGTTGAAGGAGCAGCCTGAGACGACGAAGACAGCGGCAAGAGAAGGAAGGGATACGAGCTCGAGCAGTTTCAAAGAAATCCTCGCGAAAGAAAGAAAATGATAAGGGGATGAAAACGACAGCCTATTTTAGCATCCGTGTTGCGCCCGCGTCGGGCGCCGGAGGCGGGATCCAGGCGGTTTGGGCCAGCAGCTCGTCACGCAGCGCCTCCGCGGCGGGCGTCCCGCGCAACGCGACGAGCGATGCCACATAGTGCGCCATCGCCCACAGATCCGCATCGGGGAGCACGTTCTTCCAGGTGGGCATGGCGGTTCCGCCGACGCCCGCCGCGACGGTGCGCGCGATGTCGGAGATCGAATCACCTGCGCGGAGCTGGTTGAAGGTGAAGTCGGGCGGCAGGATCGGGAGGCCGTAGTCGCTCGGCTTGGCGACGGGGGCGTAGAGGTCGGCTCGAAACTCCTCGACGCGCATCTTGGTCAGGTCCTCGGTGAACGCGAAGATCTCGGCGCGGGTCGCGTAGGCGGGGTGGCACGCGACGGCGCACTGAGCGAGGCCGTGATAGACGCGGCGGCCCCGCTCCACCCCCGCGCGGTCGTCCGACGCCCATGGATCGGGCGCGAGCGTGATGGGCTCGCCCGGTGTCTCCGTTTGCCAGCGAGGTGAAAACGTCTTGATGTAAGCGACGACGTCGTCGAGCTCCACCGCTCGCAGGTCCCACGCCAGCATCGCGGTGCCGTGGAGCCCCCGCGAGATGATGCGCCGGAGATCCGCGTCGTTCGGGAGCTGGCCGGCCGCGACGGCGGCGAACTTGTAGACGCCGAGTCGCAGGTCGCGAGGCGGGGGGCGAAGCCCGAGCGCCGACGGGCCGCCCCCGTCTCCCGCGGCGCCATGACAGGCCTGACAGTAGTGGGTGTACGCAACGGCGCCTCGCTCCAGGCGCTCGCGCGGGATCGTGACGCCACCGAGCGACAGCGGGCGATCGAAGGCGCGCACCGCGGCCTCGCCGCGACAGCCGGTCGCGATCGCCGCCAGTGCGAGCGTCGCGGCCACGATGGTGGCCGGCGAGCGGCGCGAGGATGGTCGATGGGAGGCGTTCACAGCACGAACACTCCCAGGAAGACGACCAACCAGACGGCCGTGACGAGATGCCAGAACGCCGCCACGGCGTCCACGCGGGCCAGCCGCGCGGGCGGCCGGCCGGCCCGCGCCTCCGCCCACACGGATCCCAGCACCGACGTCAGCGCCAGCAGCGCGGCCACGACGTGCAGAGCATGGAAGGAGCAGAGCGCGTAGACGACCGACGCGGCCAGCCCGGCGCCCGGGCCGACGCCCGCCCGCCCGAGCGCGACCAGGGCGGCGGTCTGCGCCGCGAGAAAGACGACCCCCGAGCCCGCCGCGGCCGCCAGCGGCTTGCGCGCGTCCCGTCCGGCGCGCGCCCGGCGCGCGGTCGCCGCCATGGCCGCGCTGCCCGCGATCGACGCGGCGGTCCCCAGCAGGCGCCACGCCCACAGGGGAGGCAAGGGAGCCTCGCCGGGGGGCGGCCAGACCGGCGATTGGGCCCGCACGATGGCGTAGGCCAGCAGCAGCGACGCGAAGGTCATCCCGAGCGCGGAGAGCGCCACGATCATCCCCACCGACGTCGTCGCGCCGCGCTCGGCCTCCTGCTCGGCTCGAGCGTCGACGGCCTGGGCGGCGGCCCCGGGGGCCAGCACGACGTCACTCACGCGGCACCTCTCCCGGCAGCGCCTCGTTCTGGGCCTGATAGTCGCGGCCGAGCGCGCGCTTGGCGGCCGGGTTGCCGAGCTCGTGCGGTCCGACCACGACGCGCGGGATGACGTCGAAGTTGTGGTGGGGCGGCGGCGACGGCAGCGTCCACTCGAGGGTGCCGACCTGCCACGGGTTCGGCGGCGCCTTCGGTCCCCAGCGCAGGCTGTAGAAGAAGTTGGCCACGAACAGCAGCTGCGCCGCGCCCATCACGAACGCCGCCGTCGAGATCACGCGGTTGAGCGGCATGAGCGGACGCAGCCACGCGTAGACGCTGGGATCGGCCAGGCGACGTTGCATGCCCGCGTACCCGATCACAAGCTGCAACCCGAAGGTCACGATCACCGTGACGAGCGTCAGCGCGAAGTGCAGCTTCCCGAGCGGCTCGTTGAGGAGCCGCCCGAACATCTTGGGGAACCAGAAGTAGATGGCCGCGAACGCGCCCAGCAGCACCGCCGCCGACATCGTCAGGTGGAAATGCCCGACCACGAAGAACGTGTCGTGCAAGTAGACGTCCGACAGCACGTCCGCCAGGAACAGGCCCGTGAAGCCCCCCAGCCCGAACACCACCACCAGCCCGAGCGCGAACAGCATCGGCGTGGTCAGCCGGATCGCGCCCCGCCACAGCGTTCCCAGCCAGCCGACGCCCAGGACCACCGACGGGACCGAGATGATCATGGTCAGCAGCATGAAACCCTCGCCGAGCAGCGGGCTCATGCCGGTGACGAACATGTGGTGGCCGTAGACCAGGCCGGACAGCACCACGATCGCGATCAGCGCCCAGACCGTCACCCGATATCCGAAGGCGGGCTTCCGCGCGAAGAACGACAGCAGATCGCCGGCGATCCCCCAGGCTGGAAGGATGAGGATGTAGACCTCCGGGTGACCGAAGATCCAGAACAGGTGCTGGTACAGCACGGGATCGCCGCCCGGTCGGATGGCGCTGCCCGCCACGAAGAAGCGCGTGCCCAGCACGCGGTCGAAGAACAGCAACACCGCGCCCGCGGCCAGCACCGGGACGAACAGCGCGTTCAGGATGGCCGCCAGCCACAGGCCCCACACCGTGAGCGGCATGCGGAAGAACGTCATCCCCGGCGCGCGGAACCGGATGACGGTCGTGATGTAGTTGACCGCGCCCATCACCGACGAGGCGCCGTTCAGGTAGATGGCGACCACCCACAGGGTCTGCGCGACGCCCGGCGCGCCGATGGCGGTCGACAGCGTCGGGTAGGCCGTCCACCCCGCGGCGGGGGGACCGAGCGGCGTGAAGAACGACGCGGTCAGGATCCCGGTCGCCGCGAACATGGTCCAGAACGACAGCATGTTCAGCACGGGGAACGCCATGTCGCGCGCGCCGATCAGCAGCGGCAGGCAGAAGTTGCCGAAGCCGCCGATCAGGATCGGCGTCAGCGCGAAGAAGATCATGATCGTCCCGTGCATCGTGAAGAGCGCGGTGTACGCGGCGGCCGAGACCGATCCGCCGGTCGATGGAAAGAGCAGGGCGCCCACCACCGGCACGGGCTGTCCCGGGTGCGCGAGCTGCCAGCGGATCAGCATCGCGAGCGCCCCCGCCACCGCGAGAAAGACGAGGCCGAGCCACAGGAACTGCCGGCCGATCACCTTGTGGTCGGTCGAGAAGACGCGCGCCCGCCAGAAGCCGGTGGGGCTCGGATGCAGCGGGCCGGCGCCTTCGCCGCCGCCGTTTCCTTCGGCCGGGCTGGCGGGATCCGCGGTCATGGCGCCGGCCTCCACGTCCAGGCGTCGTGCGCTTCGGCGTCGGCCGCCTCGTAGCGGAGGGCCGCGTCGGCGGCCGCGCGGACCTGCCAGCGCGCGAAGTCCTCGGCCGACAGCACCGTCAGCTCTCCCCGCATCTTGTAGTGCCAGGCCCCGCAGTGTTGCGCGCAGCCGATCTCGTAGCCGCCGGCGGTGGTCGGCTGGAACCACATCCGCGTGATGGTGCCGGGCACGGCGTCGATCTTGGTCCGGAAGTTCGGCAGGTACATCGAATGGATCACGTCCTTCGACGTGAGCTGCACGTAGACGGGTTTGCCGACCGGCACGCGCAGCTCGTTCAGCGTTAGGATGTCGTCGGCCGTGCCGAACTGACCGTCCGCGCCCGGGTAGCGGAAGTTCCAGGCCCACTGCTGGGCCGTGACCTCGATGCGCGTCGCCGTCGGATCGTCATCGGGGTAGCGCCACATGCCCTCCCTCAGGCGCTCGGTCGAGCGCACCAGCGCGACCGCGTCGATGCCGAACAGGACCACGACGCCCGCGATGACCGCGGGGAGCCGATCGCGCGGGCGGTCGCCGTGCGTGTAGTGGGCCTGGCGATTCCCGCGGTGAAACGCGACCGCCACCAGCAGGATCGCGAGGAGGACGCCGAAGCAGATGCCGGTGGTGACCGTCAAGTAGCCCAGGATGCCGTCCACGTGGTGGCCGTGCAGCGAAGCGTCCCGGGGGAGAGCGGGCAGGAAGGTCATGGCGGCGCAGTTGGTTCGTACCTGCTGGAACCCAGGGGGTCAACGCCCGCCGTGGTAGTATCCCGCGCTCATATGGCGGCCCCTGCCGAGTTCGTCGGGAAGCGCGTCGGGCGGTTCACGATCACCAGCCATCTGGCCTCCGGTGGAATGGCGGAGCTGTTCATCGCCCGTCAAGAGGCGGTGGGCGGGTTCGAGAAGCACATCGTCCTCAAGATGCTGCAGGAGCGCTACGCGTCCAACCCGCGCGTGCTCCAGATGTTCCTGGACGAGGCGCGGCTGGCGGCCAAGCTGAACCACCAGAACATCGTCCACGTCTACGACGTCGATCGGGCGGACGGGATCCACTACATCGCCATGGAGTACATCCACGGCGAGACCGTCACGGACATCATCCGGCGCAGCATCGCCGGCGGGAGCTTCCTGCCGCTCGAGCACGCGGTGCAGATCGTGGCCGACGTGGCGGCCGGGCTGGCGTACGCGCACGAGCGCCGCGAGATCGACGGCAAGGTCACGCGCATCGTTCACCGCGACGTCAGCCCGTCGAACGTCCTGGTCACCTACGAGGGGATCACGAAGATCGTGGACTTCGGCATCGCCCGGGTCCAGGACCAGATCCGTGAGGAGTCGGGGATGCGCCCGGGGAAGATGTCCTACATGTCCCCCGAGCAGGTGCGCGGCGAGATCTCCGATCACCGGGCCGACATCTATGCGCTGGGCATCGTCTTGTACGAGGTGACCGTCGGACGGCGCTTGTTCCGCGGCCCCCCCGAGGTGGTGATGAAGCGGATCCTCGAGGAGCAGGTGCCGCCTCCCACCTACATTCGGCGGGGTTATCCGCCCGCGCTCGAGCTGATCATAATGAAGGCGCTCGAGAAGAAGCCGGCCGACCGGCAGCAGAGCGCGGCCGAGCTGCAACACGAGCTGCTCGAGTTCATGGAGGAGACCGGGCTGAAGTCGGGCCCCCGTCGCCTCGCGCGCTACATGAAGGATCTGTTCGCCGTCGACACCACGTCGGACGTCAGCACGGTGACCAACGTCTCCGGTCCGGGCGGAGCCGCGGGCAAATCGGGGCCCGGCAAGGGTGGACCGGCCGCGATCGGCCGTCCCGGGGCGATCCAGCCGTCGGCCGCGCAGCAAAAAGCCGAGGAGGAAGAGGAAGACGAGGACCTCGACTTCGATCGGCGGGCGCCGCTCATGATGCGCGTCGAGGCGCGTCCGGAGGATCGCGCGGAATGGGAGAGCGGTCCGGCCGCGGTGCCGATCGCCGGGGTGGCGGCGCCGTCCGGGCCCATGGGATTTGGTTCCGGTTCCGGAACATCCGGCGCCGGTCGCGGTGCAGCGGGTGCACCTGGCGGTGCGGGCGCAAACAAGAGCATCGCCAGCCCGGCGGCACGGACCGCCACGGGCCCTCGACAGAGCGGCGCGTTCAAAATACCGCCCGCGGCTTACCCCCGTTCCCCTGGCTCTCTGGCGGCGGCGGTGCTCTCGAATGGTGCGCCCAAGGCCACGGCGACCATGTCGGCGGCCGCCTCGCCGGCCAACGCGGCGGTTCAGCTGGCCCGATCACCTGCCGATAGCGGTGCCTTGCCGGCCGGGGGCAGTAACCCCAGCGCCCCCGTCGCGGCGGCCCCCGCCGTGGCGGAAGAGCCGGCCGTGAGCGCCGGCCTCCCGAGCGCCCGGGTCATCCTTGTCATCGTCGCGCTGATCGCCGCCGCCATCGTGGTATTCGTCGCGACGAAATGATAGCTTCCGAAAGCAGTGAGCCGGCCAACGCCGGCCAACGCGGTCAAAGCCGTGAACGGTGCGGGTGGGTGCTTAACGAAAATCGCCTCAACTGCCGAGGATTGACCAGCAGTCGTAGCCCCGTCAGGACGCAAGCCGAGCGAAGCCCAGCATGAAGTTCGTCTGTGAACGCTGCCACACCAAGTACTCCATCGCGGACGAGAAGGTTCGCGGCAAGGTTCTCAAGGTCCGATGCAAGACCTGCGAGAACATCATCACGGTTCGCGAGGGCGGCGCGACGATCGACGACGCTCACGGCGACGTCGCGAAGGAGGCTCCGCTCTCGCGGAGCGGCACCCTGGAGGGAGGCGTCGGCGTGGGCGGCGGGGCCGCCCTCGGCGCAGCGGCGGCTCAAGGTGGCCGGCGGCTCTCGGGCGCGGTGGCGCCCCTGGGAAACGCGACGGCCGCGGCAGCCTCCGCTCGCCCGACCCTTCCCGCCGCCGCGTTCACGGATCCTCTCTCTCCTGCTGTCGCTCCTCCGGGGCGCCGTCATGCGCCCACGCCCGGACCCGCGGCGGCCCTGGCCGCCATCGTCGATGACGGGTTGGACTGGTACCTGGCTGTCGACGGTTCGCAGACGGGGCCATTCGACCGGCCGACCCTGATCCAGAAGATCCTGGCGGTCCCGGCGGGCGGCGACATTCACATCTGGAACGCGGAGCTCGGCTCGTGGAAACCTCCCAAGGAGGTCGCGGACGTTCTGGCCGATCTCGTGCGGGTGAAGCGGGCCACGCAGCCCCCGGCCGCACCGCGCCGCCCGACGGGCGCCATTCCGGCTTTGCCCGCCCACGGCGGGGCCGGCTCGGAGGGCGACCCAGCCGCGCATCGGACGGGCACCAACGGCCTTTCGGCGCACGGCGCGGGCGAACACAAGAGCAACGGCGTCGCCGCTGCGTCGGCGAGCCCGGCCGGGCCCGCGGGTCGAGGCGGCCCGCTGACCGTCGAGGATCTGTTCAGCGAGAGCGGCGCGGCCTCGATCTCCGCGGCTGGCGGCGTGGACGCGGCGGCGGGTGCCGGCGCGTTGCCGTCGGCCACGATGACGTCGTCAGGCGGGCTCGCTCCCGCGCTCGCGAGCGCGGCGGCGGCGGCCAGGGGCGTCGGCGTCCTGGGACAGCCGAGCCGACAGGTGAAGTTGATGATCGGCGCGGGCGGACTGGTTGCCATCATCTGCGCCATCGTCGCGGTGGCGGCGCTTCGCAAGCCCGCCGCCTCGAGCGCCGCCGAGGGACCCGTGGGCGCGTCGACCCCCGCGGCCGCGAAGGCGCCGGAGACGGTGGCCCCGTCCGCCGCGCCGCCGGCTCCGACGGTCGCGCCCACCGCGCCGCCTGCCGTTGCCGAGACACCGTCCGTCGCGAAGATCGACAGCCACCCCGAGCTCCGGGGCAAGGGGGGGCGGGTGAAGGGCCGGCGCAAGGGCGAGGGCGGCCTGTCGCCCACGTCGCCTCCGCCGCTGACGGGGGGCGCGCTGACGGCTGACCAGCTTCAGGCCGCCAGTCGTTTCGGCGATTCGAGCTCGCGAGACGTCCGTGCTGCGTCTTCGTCGGGATCGTCGGCGCGGTCGACCCCGGCCCAGGCCGACATCAGCCGGGTCATCACCAACAACCGCCAGGGCATCCAGACCTGCTACCAGCGCGCGCTCTTGCGTGACAGCACGCTGACCCAGGGCCGCGTCACCGTGCGGGTCTGGATCGGCCTCTCGGGCAAGGTCAAGAGCGTGAGCCTCGACGCGCCCTCGGCGTTCCGTTCGATGGAGCCCTGCGTGCGCGACGTGATGTCACGGTGGGCCTTCCCGCCGTCGTCGGAAGAATACGGGACCGAGTTCCCGTTCTTGTTGCAGGGCAATCAGTGAGCGGGCGCAGGGGGGACTTCGTCCCCCCTGCGAGCCCCCGCAAGAAATCGTAGGGGGGACTTCGTCCCCCTAAGTCCCCCCACGAGGCCCCCCAAAACCGCAGGGGGATTTCGTCCCCCCTACGAGGCCCCCCGGAGATCCCAGCGCGGCGCCGGCGCGGCGAAGCCGCGCCTCCCGTCGATGAGCTCGCTCGCAAGCTCGCTCTGACGCTCCGAGGTCCCACGTCCGAGGTCCGAGGCGGTCCGGGGGCCGATGCCCCTGGCGTCAGGGCAGGCCGGGGAGGTTCATTTTTAGTTCGCGGACGGTCTTGCCGGAGCCTGCCACCAGCACCGTCTTGCCGTCGGGGCCGCCGAAGGCGAGGTTGGTGCCGGCGCCCCAGGAGCCGATCTGGGTGCCGTCGGCCTGGAAGATCTTGCCGTCGACGTAGACGTTGCCGGCGCAGTCCACCGCCATGCCGTCGCCGTTGTTCGAGAACATGGCCCGCTTGGTCGACGGGACGCCCTGCGCGTCGAGCGACCAGATCTCGGAGCGCACGACATACAGCGTGCGCTCGTCCGGGGACAGGGCGATGCCGTTGAAGTTGCCGTCGCTGATCTTGGTCAGCTTGCCCATGGGATCGATTCGCAGCACCGAGGGCCCCACGCCCTGCGGCCGGCCCGCCAGCTCGTTGGGAGGGTTCGTGAAGTAGATCGATCCGTTCGAGTGCTGGACGAGATCGTTGGGCGTATCCAGCATCTCGGTGCCCAGGCGATCGGCGACCACCGTCATCTGCTTGGTCTTCAGATCGAACCGGACGATGGCGCGATTCTGCTGGCAGGCGGCCAGCAGGTTCCCGTCGTTCGACACCGCGAGGCCGTTGCAGCCGACGTCCTTGATGAAGCTCTCACACGAGCCGCCGGGCGTGTATTTGATGATGTCGCCGCCGCTGGCGGACCCGGCCACGAAGTTCGAGAAGAAGAACGCGTTCTCGGCGGCCACCCAGGTCGGGCCTTCGTTCCAGGTGTAACGGAACGAGAAGCTCGCGCAGACGGCCTGCGAGGACATGACCATCGGGGTGGGGAAGGGACCGGCCGGGCACGAGGGGCCGCGGCCGCTTCCGCCCGCGCCGCCCGTTGCGCCTCCACCAACGCCGCCTCCGCCGCTGCCGCCGCTCGCCGTCGTGCCTCCGGCTCCAGGCCGGCCACCGCCGCCGGTGCCGGCGGCGCCGCTGCCCGCCCTTCCGCCGGAGCTGACGGCCCCGCCTCCGCCGCCGGGGCCGCCGTCCCGATCGCCGGACCCACCGTCCGGTGTGTCGCCGGCGTCGGCGGGCGTGCCGCCGCTGCCCGACGCGCCGCCGCTGCTGGCGGCGCCTCCCGTTCCGGGGGCTCCGCCCGGCGTGCCGCCCGTCCCGGGCGCGCCTCCGCTGCCAGGAGGTGTCCCTCCGCTTCCGTCCGTCATGCCTCCCGTTCCGGTCGTCCCCGTGCGTCCGCCCGAGGCCGCTGTCATTCCGCCGGATCCGCCGTTCGCCGGGCCCTGGGACCCGCAACCGGCCAGAAAAACCAGCGCCGCGACGCCGACTGTAAAAGATGCGCAGGGGGCTCGCATGACCGGGCATTCTAACCACGCCCGGGCGGGGGCGGCGAGCCGATGATGGTGCTAAGGTCCCGGCGAAATGCGTCACCCTTATGCGGACTTTCTTCATCGCGTGGAGAAGCCGTCGCGATACCTCGGGGGCGAGTATCACGAGGTTCGCAAGGGCGACGACGCCCAGGTCGAGGCGCGGGTCTGCCTGGCGTTCCCGGACGCGTACGAGATCGGGATGTCGCACCTGGGGACGAAGATCTTGTACGGCATCCTCAACAAGGATCCGCGCATCGCGTGCGAGCGGGCGTTCTCTCCCTGGCTGGACTGCGAGGGCGAGATTCGCGCGCGCGGGCTGCGGCTGGTGACGCTGGAGTCGGCGTCGCCCCTCGCGACGTTCGACGTGATCGGGATGTCCCTGCAATACGAGCTGACGTACACCAACGTCCTCAACATCCTCGACCTGGCCGGCTTGCCGTTGCGGGCGGCCTCTCGTGGAGACGGCGAGCCGCTGGTCATCTGCGGCGGCCCGACGGCGACCCACCCCGAGCCGCTGGCGCCGTTCATCGACGCGTTCTTCATCGGCGAGGCCGAGGAGGCCCTGCCGTCGCTGGTGCTGGAGGCGGCGGCGCTGCGGCGGGCGGGCGTCGCCCGGCGCGAGCGGCTGATCCGGCTCGCGGCGGCGTATCCGCTGTACGTGCCGGAGCTCTACGAGACGCGCCGCGATCCCGAGCACGGCTTCCGCGTCGTCGGGGCGCCGGTCGATCCGCGCGTGCCGGCGCGGCCGAAGCGGGTGTGGGTCGCCGACATCAACCGCTTCCCGTTCCCGGACGATTCGCCGCTGCCCTACGGCGAGGCGATCTTCGATCGGATGGCGGTCGAGGTGGCGCGCGGCTGCACGGAGGGCTGCCGTTTCTGCCAGGCCGGCATGATCTACCGTCCCGTGCGCGAGCGCGATCCGGTGCAGATCGTCGACACCTTGCTGGCCGGCGTGAAGAAAGGCGGCTACGACGAGACGTCGCTGACGTCGCTGTCGACGGCGGATTACTCGTGCGTCACGCCGCTGGTCAAGACCGCCATGGCCAAGCTCCGAGACGAGAAGGTGTCGCTGTCGGTCTCGTCGCTGCGGGCCTACGGCCTGAACGACGATCTGCTGGCCGAGATGGCCACCATGCGCGCAGGTGGGCTGACGTTCGCGCCCGAGGCCGGCACGCAGCGCATGCGGGACGTCATCACCAAGAACGTCACCGAGGACGACATCATCGAGTCGGCCCACCGGGTGTTCTCACGCGGCTTCTCCCGCATGAAGCTGTACTTCATGATCGGGCTGCCGACCGAGACCGACGAGGACGTGCTCGGGATCGTCGAGACGGCGGCGCGGGTGCAGGCCATCGCGCGGCGGTACCAGTCGGGGGCGGTGGTGACCGCGTCGGTGTCGACCCACGTCCCGAAGCCGCACACGCCGTTTCAGTGGGCCGCCATGGACGTCGAGGCCGAGACCGCGCGCAAGCAGGGGCTGCTCGCGGAGGCGGCGCGGCGACGGCGCGTCGACCTGAAGATGCACGAGAACCAGCAGTCGCACCTGGAGGCGGTCTTCTCGCGCGGCGATCGCGACGTGGCCGACCTGCTCGAGCGCGCGTTCCGCCTGGGGTGCCGGTTCGATTCGTGGGACGACCAGCTTCGGATGGACCTCTGGGATCGCGCGATCGAGGAGTGGCGGGCCGACGCCGGCGACGCGGCGGGCGCTGCGGTCGAGCGCGCCCTCGGCACCATCCCGGTGACGGCGGCGCTGCCGTGGGATCACATCGACATCGCGCTCGAGCCGGGGTTCCTGCTGAAGGAGTACCGCAAGGCCTTGAAGGACCGGCTGTCGCCTCCGTGCTCCAAGCCGTACAAGAAGCTCCTGCATCCCGCCAGCGTGGCCGAGGCCGAGGCCGGACGGCGCGACAAGCTGATCTGCTACGACTGCGGCGTGTCCTGCGACCTGTCGGCGATGAAGGAAGAGCGCCTCTACTACCTGCGCCGCATGAACGCCTGGACGAAGCCCGTCGAGGCTCCGCCGGTCGAACGGCGGGAGGCGGGAGGCGCCGAGGGGGGGAGCAGCGGCGGTGGCGCGGGCCGGCGAGCTTCGCGCCCCCAGCCGACGGCGCGGATCGAGCAGGGGACCGGGCATCGGCTGCGACTGCGCTTCACCAAGCTCGGACGCGTCGCGTACCTGGGGCACCTGGATCTGGTGCGGCATCTGCCGCGCATCTTTCGCAGGGCGGGCGTCGAGCTGCTGTACTCCGTCGGGTTCCATCCTCACCCCGAGCTTTCGTACAGCCCGGCGCTCGGCCTCGGCATCCCGTCTCTCGGCGAGATCCTCGACGTGAAGGTGGCCGACCCGCTCTCGCCCGACGAGCTGATCGCGCGCCTGCAGGCGGTGACGCTCGGCGGGATCGACTGGGATGCGGCCGCCGCGCTGGGCGACAACGATCGCGCCCTCGGTCGGGTGCTGGCAGCGAGCGAGCTGTGGGCGCAGCTGCCGGCCGGCGTGCCGGCCACGCAGGGCCTCGAGCTGTGGCGCGGCGAGCAGCCGCTGCGCGTGAAGCGCACGAGCGAGGGGGCCGGCCTCGGCCGCATGGTCGACGTGCGGCGCGCGGTGCGGGACCTCCGCATCGTGGCCCCCGACGACGTCCAGGCCTCGGCCATGCGAGCCCGACTCGGCTGGGACGCGCCCGGGACGGGGCCCGACGCGGGCGACATCGTGGCCATCGAGCTCGGCGTCTCCGTCGAGGGGAGCGCCAAGCCGGCCGAGATCGTCGAGGCCCTGTGGGGCGAGGCGGCGGCGCCCGATACGTCCTTCGCGCGCGTGGGGCTGTGGGCGGTGGGCGAGGGCGGCCGGCGGATCGATCCGCTCGACGTCGAGGCGCTGCGACGCGCGCGCGCCGGCTCGGAGGCGGGGCCGAGGGCGACGGAGACGCCGGCGCTGGGCGAAGGGCAGGACGCCGGGCTGCTTCCCGGTGCGGCTTCAGGCCTGGCCAGCGGCGGCGGTGGCGCGGCCGGGATCGTGCTCGCGCCTGCGTCGTGATCGAGACCGTCGGGCTGACCAAGCGCTTCGGCGACAAGCTCGCCCTCGACCGTCTCTCGCTGGCCGTCGAGCCCGGTGAAGTGATGGGATTCCTCGGGCCCAACGGCTCCGGGAAGACCACCACCATCCGCCTGCTCATGGGCCTCCTGCGCCCGACCGCGGGCTCGGCGCGCATCTTGGGCCTCGACTGCCACGCCGACGGGCTGGCCCTGAAGCGCGTCGTCGGCTACCTGCCCGACGAGCCCTTCCTCTATCCATATCTCTCGGGGCGCGAGGTGCTGGAGCTGGTGGCGGGGCTCCACGGCATGACCGGCGCCGAAGCGAAGCGTCGCGCCGAGCGCGCCGCGGCCGACGCTGGCCTCGGCGAGGCGGCGTCGGCCTACACCGTGACGTACTCGCTCGGTATGAAGAAGCGCACGGCGCTCGCCATGGCGCTCATCCACGATCCGCAGGTGCTGATCCTCGACGAGCCCACGAACGGGCTGGATCCGCGCGGCGCGCGCGAGATGCGGGACACCATCGCGCGCCTGGCGGCCGGCGGGCGCACCATCCTGATGTCGACCCACCTCCTCGAGGCCGCGGAGCGGCTGTGCCGTCGCGTGGCCATCATCCGCGCCGGCGTGCTGCAGGCGGTGGGCACGCCCGACGAGCTGCGCGCGCGCTTCGCCGCCGCGCCCGACACCTCGCTGGAGGATCTGTTTCTGCACGTGACGGAGCCCGGCCCGTCGTGAGCGCCGCCGGCGGGAGCGACGGCGCGGGCGCGCGCGCCGTCGGTGCAGCGACCCCCGCCGCGATCGGCGTGGGCGCCCTGGCGGGGTTGCTCCTGCGCGCGCGTCTGCGTTCGACGTGGGGTTCCGTGCGGGCGCGACCGTTCGGTGCGCCAGCGGTGTTGCTGCTGTTCGGGCTGGCCTCGGCGGCCGCCTACACGGGCCTCTTCGCCGCGGCGCTCGGCGCGATCGGCGCGCGCGCCGGCGGCCCCCAGGCGCAGGCTGCGGTGCTGGGCCTCATGGCGGGCGCGGTGGCCCTGGCGAGCCTCGGCGCCAAGTCCTCTGGCGAGGGGCTCTTCGCCGGTTCGGCCGAGACCGAGTTTCTGCTCGCCCGGCCGGTGTCGCTCGGACGCCTGGTCGCCGCGCGCGCGCTGTGCGCCGCCGTCGCCGAGCCGTTCGGAACGCTGTTCCTCCTGCCGCTGCTCATGGCGGCGGCCCTCGCGTGGGAGCTGCCGGCGGCCGTGTGGCTGGTGGCGATCGCGACCTCGGCGCTGGCGCAGACGACCATCACGGCCACGTCGCAGGCGCTCCAGGTGGCGGTGGTGCGCTGGGTGCCGCGGGCGCGGCGCACCTCGCTGTTCGTCGTCCTGCGCCTGGGCGCCGCGGTGACGATGGCGGGCGCGTGGGTGGCCGCCACGTGGGTCCTGCGCGCGCCTGCCGAGGTGGCGCGCCACCTCGACGAGCTGCAGGCCTGGTTGGACTTCACGCCGGTCGCGCTGTTGACGGGGCCTCTCGCGGCGTATCGGGGCCCGGGTGGCGGCGCCGCCGCCCTGCGCGCGCTCGTGCCCCTCGGGCTCGTGGCGGCCGCGTCGGTCGCGCTGGCGGTCGGGGTGGCTCGGCGCGCCGGTTTGCGGGGCTGGGAAGAGGCGGGCGCTCCCTGGGCCGAGACCGGCGCGACCGCGCCGACGGGCGCGCCGCTGACGCTGGTGCGGCGCGAGTGGCGCCTGCTGGCGCGGGATCGGCCGCGCTTGGCGGCCCTGGTGGCGCTGCCGCTCCTGCTTTTCGGGGTCCAGGTGGTGGGCTCCGTGGGTTGGTCCGTCGTCGGCGCCAGCGTGGGTCGCGTCGCGACGCTGGTGGTCTCGATCGTGGTGTACCTCGGCGCCCTCGGGCCCCTCGGCCACATGCAACACGAGCGGCGCGCGTTCTGGATCCTGCGCGCGGCGCCGGTGTCGATGGGGCGCTTGCTCGCCGCCAAGGCGCGGGCCTGGTCGGCGCTGCTCGGGGGGGCGGCGCTGCTCCTGTTCGTGCCGCTGGCGCTGGGCGTGCCGGGCGCGAGCCCGTCCGCCGTCGCAGGTGGGCTCGGGCTGGTGCTGGGCGCGGCGATCCTGACGACGGTGCTGGCGGTCGCGATCGGCGCCGCCGCCGCCGATCTCTCGGACGACGGCCAGGCTGCGCTGGGGCCCGGCACCGTCTACCTGTTCCTGTTCGTGGCAGGCCTCTTCAACGTGGTCGTGCAGGTGCACGGGTGGGATCGGGCCCGGCTGGTGACGCTCTATACGGGCGCCGTGATCGTGCTTTGGCGCGCCGGCGTGGCGCGGATGGGCGCGTGCCTCGATCCCGAGGCGCGCGCCGCGCCCCGGCCCCGATCGACCGACGCCGCCATCCTGGTGCTGATCGCGGCCGCCGCGCCGCTCGCGCTCGAGCGCGGGCTGGCGCGCGTCGAGATCTCGGCGGGGTCGGCGGCGATCGCGCAGGTCGTGACGATCCTGGGCCTCGGGCTGGCGTCGCTGGCGGTACTAGGAGTCGGGTCGTCCTCCTCCGTGCTTCGGGCGACGCTGATCGGGCTCGCGAGCGCGGCGGCGGCTCGCGTGCTGGCGCCGCTCGCTTTCGGGATCGGCCCCACCACCACGTTCCCACCGGCGACGTGGACTCGGCCGGAGGTCCTCGCCGTCGCGGCCCTCGTCGCCTGCGCCGACGAGCTGGTCTGGCGCGGGGTGGTCCAAGGCGCCTTCGAGCGCGAGCTGACGACGCGCGCTCGCGGGGGCGACCGGACGGGCGCTCGCTGGGGCGCGGCCGTGGCGGCCCTGCTCGTGGCGGGGCTGGCGGCTCGGCCGTCTCCGGGCGGGACGTCGACGATCGTTTCCTGGCTCGCCGTCGCGATCGCGCCCGCGGCGGCACGCGCCGCCAGCGGCCGCGTCCTGGCCGCGGTCGTCGCGCGGCTGCTGTTGCTCGCCTCGCTGTAGACGGCGGTCAGCGGGCCCCGACGCCCCCGTCGGGCGGCCCGGGCGCCGCTCCCGGCGAGGGCGTCGCGACGTCCGCGGCCGTCTCGGGAGGCTTCAGCGCGCCCTCGACCAGCAGGTCGATCTCTCGGCTGATGCCGGGATCCTGCGCGGTGGGCGCGCGGTCGGGCGTGCGCGGGCGGAACACCAGGTTCAAGATGGCCGTGACCGGCTCGTCGTTGCGGTAGGCGCGCGGCACCTCCAGCGCGAAGGCCGCCTCGCGCAGGCAGGTCTCGATCGTCGAATGCCCCAGCGTCGACGATTCGATCCGGGCGCCGCCGACCTCGCCGCGCACCAGATCCAGCGCCAGGCGGACTCGCCCCGTCAGCTTCTGTTCGGCAGGGGTGGCGCCCGTTCGATTGAGGTAACAGGCCCGCGCCCGCGGCGTGAACGCCAGCGACAACGCGTCGCGCACCACGCTGCGCTCCAGATACCCGCTTGGACCCAGGTTGGAATCCGCCGCCTGAGCGGGGCGCGCCACCGGCTCGACCAGCACCGCCATCGCGGGGCCGAGCAGCACACGCGTGTCTTCGCGGGCCGTCTCGGTCAGCGCGGTCGGCAGCCACCGTGGCTCGACGGAGACCAGGCGCACCGGGACCCCTTGAACCTCGGCGCCCCGGAGCACCGTCATCGACGCATTGACGAGCTGGTTCGCCTTCCCGTCGAGGGAGATCACCGCCGCGGCGCCGCCGCCCGGACCGATGGCGGGCGCCACGGGCTTGCCGGCCTCGCGCGTTCCGAGGCGGACGGCGAAGACGTCGCCGCCGGTGCGCAACGCCTCGAGGGCGGCCGGGATCCCTTCGTCCAGCTCGCTGGCCGTGAGCGCGCGCTCCACGGCGCCCAGGCGCGCGCTGGCGGCGATGTGGCGCAGCTCGCGGCGCTCGTCGGGCGAGACCGGCGGGTCGTCGTTGGCGCGCACGCTCAGCGCCGCCAGCATCAGATCGATCCCGGGATGAGGTCCGAGCAGGTCCGTCGCGTCGGCGGATGAGATGCGCGACGCGATCGCGGACGGCGCCGCACGCCCGGAAGCGGCGTCGGCGGTGGTCTGACCGACCCGGCTCGGATGCCCGACGGCGCCGTCGGTCAGCAGGACGACCAGCGTCCTAGGCCCGAACGAGGCCGACTCCCGGCGGAACATCTCGCCCGTCGCCCGCAGCGCGCCGGCCAGGTTGGTCCCGTTCTGCAGACGGGCCGGGACCATCTCGTCCTCGAGCGCGCCCAGCGCCTGGCGCGTCGCCGTCCGCGCGACGGGGAACAGGCGCGTCTGCGTTCGATCGAAGAACAGGGCGTTGAACTCCGTCGAGGGGGGCAGCGCGGTCAGGATCCGGCGCGCGGCGTCTCTCTCCAGCTCGAGACCACCGGCTCCCACGCTGCGCGACCGATCGATGAGGAAGAGCACCCGCTCGGGCAGGGGCTGCGGCGGGGCGGGCGAGAGCCCGACCGCGCACGCCACACGCGCGCCCGCGCCGGCCCCGGCGCCCGCGCGCGCGAGCGGCGCCCGCGCCGCGAGCGCGGTGACGCGAGAAGGGGGGATCGCCACGGCGCTGCCCCCGCCACCGAGCTTGGTCGCGCCGTTCGTACCCTCACGGCCGAGGCCCAGGGACACCATCCACTTTCGCGACGTGGACACGACGCCTTCGGTCGCGGTGACGGCGGCGCCGCGCGCGAGGGGGTGGGGGGCGCCCGCGATCGAGATGTCGGTGACGTCCTGGCCGGCGTCGGCTCGCACCGTCACCCGCGCCGCGACCGGCGAGGTCTCCGGTGACGGAGGGAACACGATCTCGGCGCGGCGGCCGGCGATCTGCAACAGCGTGGCGAACCGGTACCGGACCGTCATGGGCCGCCGCGGGCGCTGCTGCTTCGAGGCCACCCGGATGCGCGTCGTGGTCTCGTCGTCGTAAGGCACCGCGCGCGCGCCCAGTCCCATGGCGCGCGTCGCCTCGAGGTAGCCGTCGCGCGCCTGCGCGCCGGGCGCGCGCAGCGGGGCCTCGAACTTGCCGGAGGCGTCGACCTCGACGTCGATCAAGCGCGCCGCGGACGGCAGCGCCAGGTCCAGCACCTCTTCGCGCGCGGATCCCACGGTGCTGGCGCCGGGGAACGAGCGCGTCACGGTGACCAGGGCGGCCGCGCCGCGGACGTCAATCTGCACCAGGTGTGTCGGCGCCTCGGCCAGGCCGGCCGAGCCCGACGGCGTCCCCAGCGACGAAGCGGCGCCGCTCGGGCTCACCGCCCCGGCCGCGCGGGCCCCGGGTGATCGAGCCCCGGCCCCGATGGCGGCCAGGCCGAGCGCCACGACTGAAAGGAAGATCTTCACGCGGACACATAATGGCCCCCGGAGGGGGCGTCGACGTCGAAAAGAAGACGGCGCAAAGAAGACGTCGAAAATACCACGGTTTGCGCGTGACGCCTGCCTCGTGCGCCGCTCTCCGCCTCGGCGGGGACAAAGCGCGCAGCCGGGCCCCCATGAGGACTTTCGCTATGATGGTCGCGATGCGCATCGTCCTCCTCGACAGCTTCACGACCGATCAGGGAGAGCCAGACGCGTTCTGGGGACCCCTGGCTCAGCTCGGCGAGCTGCAAGTCTTTCCGCGTACGACGCCCGCCGAGCTGGTCGCTCGGTGCGACGGGGCGTTCGCCGCCATCACGAACAAGGTGGCTTTCACGGCCGAGACCCTCGCCCGGCTGCCCGACCTTCGCTACGTCGGTGTGACGGCGACCGGGGTGAACATCGTCGATCTGGACGCCGCCCGCCGCGCGCACATCGCCGTCACCAACGTGACGGGCTACGCCAGGGAGGCGGTGGCGCAGCTCGTGTTCGCGCACCTCCTGCACTTCACCCACGACGTTGCCGGGCACGACGCCGCCGTCAAGGGCGGCGCCTGGGCCGCGGCGCCCGACTTCTGCTTCTTCCGGCAGCCGCTCGTCGAGCTCTGCGGCAAGACCATGGTCGTGATCGGGGCGGGCGCCATCGGCGGCGCCGTCGCTGCGCTGGCGGAGGCGTTCGGCATGCGGGTGGTTCGCGCCGCCGTCCCCGGCTCGCCAGGGTCGGGGCGCCCGGATCGGACACCGCTCGCGGAGGCCTTGCCCTCGGCGGACTTCGTGACCTTGCACTGTCCGCTGACGGACGCCACGCGCGGGATGGTCGACGCCGCGTTCCTCGCGGCCCTGCGGCCGGGCGCGATCCTGGTCAACACCGGGCGCGGCGCCTTGATCGACGAGGCCGCGCTGGTCGCGGCGCTCGCCGCCGGGCGCCTCGGCGGGGCGGCCCTGGACGTGCTGGGGACCGAGCCGCCGCCGCCCGACCACCCGCTGACGAACCCATCGGCTCCCTGGGCCCGGCGCGTGCTCGTCACGCCGCACATCGGGTGGGGGACGGTCGAGGCGCGGCGCCGCCTGGCGCTGGAAGCGGCCCGCAACCTGGCCGCCTTCATCGGGGGCGAGGCGCGCAACCGCGTGGTCTGACCGGTCCGCGGGGCGCCGCGCGTTGCCGCGTCCCGCGTTTCGCGGTAGACGCTGCGACCCCTCGTGATTCGCCTCGATCAGATCAGCAAGCAGCACGGGCCGCAGATCCTCTTCGTCGAGGCCTCGGCCGCCATCCAGCGCGGCGAGAAGGTCGGCCTGGTCGGGCCGAACGGCGCCGGCAAGTCGACGATCTTCCGGCTCATCACGCGGCAGGAGTCGCCCGACGACGGCCAGGTCTCCGTCGAGCGCGGGCTCACCATCGGTTATTTCAGCCAGGACGTGGGAGAGATGGCCGGCCGCCCCGCCGTCGCCGAGGTGATGGCCGGCGCCGGCGAGGTGTCCGAGGTCGGCGCCGAGCTGAAGCACCTCGAGGAGGCGCTCGGGGATCCGGCGCGCGCCGACGACATGGACGCGCTGCTCGAGCGCTTCGGCGAGGTGCAGGCCCGCTTCGACAACCTGGGCGGCTACGCGCTCGAGGCCAAGGCGCGCGAGATCCTGGCGGGCCTCGGCTTCTCTCAGGCGATGATGGACGGCGACGTCGGCGCGCTGTCGGGCGGCTGGAAGATGCGCGTCGC
>Ga0068853_100000534_pt1 | contig 25841 bp, 31 predicted proteins | sample KBSCornC32_FD_65655 | JGI IMG/M metagenome (GOLD analysis project Ga0068853, IMG submission 65655) | Corn rhizosphere microbial communities from Kellogg Biological Station, Michigan, USA - KBS Corn C3-2 | ecosystem: Host-associated > Plants > Roots > Rhizosphere > Soil ... | reverse complement strand
TGCAACAACTACGAGGTGATCGACCTGGGCGTCATGGTCCCGGCCGACCGCATCCTCGACGAAGCGGTGGCCCACAAGGTCGACATGGTGGGGCTCTCCGGCCTGATCACGCCCTCGCTCGACGAGATGGCCTATGTGGCGGGCGAGATGGAGCGGCGCGGCATGACCATCCCGCTCCTGATCGGCGGCGCGACGACCTCCAAGACCCACACGGCGGTGAAGATCGAGCCCCGCTACAAGGGCTCACAGACCACCTATGTGCTGGACGCGAGCCGCGCGGTCGGCGTCGTCTCCGGCCTCTTGTCGCCCACCGAGCGCGACCGGCTGATGGCCGAGACCAAGGCCGAGTATGTGAAGGTGCGCGAGGCCTTCGCCCGCGGCCAGGACCGCCGCGCGCGGGCCACCCTTGCCGAGGCGCGCAAGAACGCCTTCGCCCCCGACTGGGCGGCCTATCAGCCGCCGAAGCCGACGTTCGTCGGCACGCGGACCTATCACGCCTACGATCTGGCCGAGCTCGCCCGCCACATCGACTGGTCGCCGTTCTTCGCGAGCTGGGAGCTGGTGGGGCGCTATCCGCTGATCCTGGAGGACGACGTGGTGGGCGAGGCCGCCCGCGACCTCTTCCGCGACGCCCAGGCGATGCTGGCCCAGATCATCGACGAGAAGTGGTTCGAGGCGCGCGGCGTCGTCGGCTTCTGGCCGGCCAATTCCGACGGCGACGACATCGCTCTCTACACGGACGAGACGCGGACGACGGAGCTTGCCAGGCTGCACAGCCTTCGCCAGCAGATGGCCAAGGACAAGAGTCAGGCCGACGGTGGGCGCGCCAATGTGGCGCTGGCCGACTTCGTGGCGCCGGTGGGCACGCGGCCCGACTGGGTGGGCGGATTCGCGGTCACCGCCGGCCACGGGGAGGCCGAAATCGCCAAGGCCTTCAAGGCCAAGGGCGACGACTACTCCGCGATCTTGGCCTCGGCGCTGGCCGACCGCCTGGCCGAGGCCTTCGCCGAAGCGCTGCACAGAAAGGTGCGCACCGAGCTTTGGGGCTATGCCCCGGACGAGCCGTTCGACGTCGATGCGCTCATCGCCGAGCAATACCGCGGCATCCGTCCGGCCCCCGGCTATCCCGCCCAGCCCGACCATACCGAGAAGGCGACGCTGTTCCGCCTCTTGGACGGCGAGGCGGCGACGGGGATCGAGCTCACCGAGAGCTACGCCATGTACCCGACCGCGGCGGTCTCAGGCCTCTACTTCTCGCACCCGGAGAGCCACTACTTCGGCGTCGGCCGGATCGAAAAGGACCAGGTGGAGGATTACGCGCGGAGGAAGGGCATGGCCGTCGCGGAAGTGGAGCGGTGGCTGGGGTCGATTTTGAATTATGAGGCGTGAGGCTCGTAAAGGGCTGACGGATAGGCGACCGACTTAGGCCGCCCGGTTCGAGCCGTCTTTCGGAATGACGGGCGTCACCCTTCGCCCGTCGGGAAGATAACCCGCCATCTGTCGCCGGCGCACGGACTCCAGGCGCAGCCTCACGAGTTCCTCGCGCTTTGGTTCGCTGTGCCAGATGGCGGCGTAGCGGGTGTCGGCCCGCAGCGCCTGCGGGAAGTGCGCGCAGCCGAAGGGCAGGCAGGCCGGCCAGTAGACCGAGCGGCCGGCAAGGGCGCGATCCAGCATGCGAATGGCCGGGCCGATCGCGCCGGCCCAGGCGTACTCCATCGCGTAGATGAAGAGGAAATCGACACTCGCCCGGCCCTGCTGGGTGCCCGTCTGGGCGCCGCCGGCGTCGTAGGCGGCGACGTCCTTGTCGACCATGGCGATCAGCCGCGCGGGCCGGCCCTGCAGCGCCTCGAGGCCCGCCTGGGCGCGCTCCAGCAGGGCGGCCACGGCCGACGGCGGCTCGCCGTTCCACAGATCGTCCCGCACGTGGCGGATATGGTCGCCCAGGCCAGCGACGTCGGATTCGGTCAGGCAGACGAAATAGAGCTCGCGCAGCAGGAAGAGGTTGTCCGCAGCCGCCGCGAGTTCCGCCCGGTAGCGCGCCATCGCGCCTGGCCGGTCGCCCAGCAGATAGAGGACGCGCGGCATGTCTAGCCTGCGCCATAGCGTCTCCGGATCGAGACGCATGATGGTGCGCGCGTGCTCGAGGTGCTCAAGCGCCCGCCCCAGCGTGCCGAGCTGGTGGCCGTACCCCCACAGCGCCTCCAGATGGTTGGGGTCGATCGCGAGGGCGCGCCGGAACATGGTCTCGGCGTCGTCCCAGCGCCACTCAAAGCGGCGGTAATAGTCCGCGAGCGCCGCGAGCGCGGAGGGATCGTTCGGGTCGGTGGTCAGCGCCTGGCGCAGCAGCTCAGCGGCCGCGGCAGCCCGTTGTTCGCCGCTTAGCGGCTGACGGGCGAGTTCGCGCGTCCAGCCGTTGCGGACCAGGGTCGCCTGAACGACGAGGGCGCTGGCGTCCTCGCCGTCGATCGCCAGCGCCTGGGTGACCACGGCCTGGGCCTCATCGGCGGCGTCATCGGCCTGGGCCTTACGGCCGACCATCTGCAGCGTCCGCGTCTGGTCGAGCAGCTGGTTGGCGCCCAGCATCAGGCGAAACACCTGCGGATCGCGGGCGCGCGGCGGCGGTGGCCGGCGGATGCGGTCGGGGCCGATGCGGGTGATCAGCTCCTGGATCACGGCCCCGGCGGCCGCATCCTGCAGCTCGAAGAGGTTGCCGTCCCGGCTCTCCCGGGTGTTGGCCCAGACCTGAATTTCTGAGGCCAAGTCGATGAGTTCGGTGCTGACGCGGATCTCATTGCCCGCTTCGGCGACGCTGCCCTTGAGCAAGAGGTCGGCGCGCAGACGTTGTCCGATCGCGCTGTCGGTCAGGTGCTGGGCGACCAGGGCGAACGAGGACGCATCGGCGATCACCGACAGGCCGGCGACCCGGGACAGGGAGTTGCGCACCTCCCGCGCCAGTCCCGCGGCCAGATACCGGTCTCCCGTCCCTGGGGTCAGGTCATCGAACGGCAGGACGGCGATGGTGATCGGCCGACTGGTTTGGCGGCGCGCGTTCCAGGCGACGTAGCCGGCGCCGCCGACCGTCAGCACTGCCGCCCCGGCCGCGGAGCCGACCAGCAGGCGCCGCCGCGTCTGTCCGGCGGCGCGCGGCGGCTCAGGCGGAGAGGCGGGGCCCTCTGCCGGAGCCTGGGCGATCAGCCGATAGCCGACCCGCGGAATGGTCTCCAGCCGGAAGGCGTCGGTGCGCTGGGCCAGCTTGCGGACCTGGGCGACCACGAAATTAATGGCGTCTTCGCTGACGACGCGGCCGTCCCAGCATTGGTCGAGCAGGTCATCGCGCCCGACCACGTCGCCATTGGCCTGAGCCAGGGCGACCAGCACCTGCATAACCCGCGGCTGCAGCACCTCGCGTCCGCCCGTCCAGACGACTTCCCGCGCTGCAGGACAGACTGCCAGCGCGCCCAGTCGAAAGGGCTTCTGATGGGCCAAAGATACGGACACGATCCCCCCGGACGCGCATCAAATAACGATGGTCCTCCAACGCGCTCGGCCGGTCAATGGCGGCGCAAGAACGCACTTCGGCCATTGCTCGGCGTCCGCTCGGCGAATGCTCGGCGCCGGCTCCGCGCGCATATCGGCGGCGCAGGATGAAGTGGGCCCCGCGATGACGCTCAAGGCGCATCGCGGGGGCGTCCGCGGCTGGGGAGCCGAACCGGAAAGCGACTTGGGGCGGAGCGCGGTTATGCGCGACGCCGAAAGCGGCAGCTCCCGACCTCAATGGCATCCCCGACGGGCTCAGCGCTTCGTCGGGGACTTGGAGAACTGCATATGAAACCCCTGATGTACGCTTCCGCCTTCGCCGCGTTTTGCATGTTCGCAAACACCGCCGGCGCTGAAACCTTCACCTTCGTCAATGCGAACGCCGGTACCGCTGACCAGGTCGTGCTTCGGTCGCCGAACCCCGACGGCCGCCCGTCCGGCGCCACCGTCTACGCCACCCGCACCTCCGCGACCTTCGCGGACGGCAAGAAGGCGGAGACCAGCGCGCGGTGCTCGAACTGGATCCTGCCGCCGGGCTCGCAGTTCGGGCAGAACGGCGTGTGCGAGTACAAGGACGCGAACGGCTCCCTGTACGAAAGCCGCTTCACCTGCGCTGCGCCGACGAAGGGCGCGACGGGCATCGACTGCTGGGGGACGCTGGTCGGGACGGGCGGCGCCTGGAAGGGTCGAACGGGCGCCTTCACGCTGCACACCATGCAGAACGGCGCGCATGGCGAGGGGCACTGGAACGACTAAGGGCGAGGGCGGCTTGGGCGGGCGATGTCCGCCCGAGCCGCCATCTGCTCGGTCGAGCCAATCTGCTCCGTCGGCTGGCTGGCTTAAGGACGGCCGCGCTTTGGGTCTGGCATGGGGTTGAAGACAGGTGCGGTCCCGCGCGCGCCGCGGCCAAGCCACCGCGTCAGGGGAAACGAGAGCTGGGCGGCCGCTACGCCCACCGCGCCGCCCAGCGCCTTGACCAGCGCGTCGGAGAGCGCGGCGTGGCGGCCTGGCGCCAGTTCCTGGGCGAATTCCAGCCCGAACGCCAGCAGGACCACGGCCGCGGTGGCGCCGAGCCCGTGGCGGCCCGCCGCGCGGCCCACGAGGCCGCCCAGCAGCAGGAAGGCCCAGAACCGCTCTTGGTCGCCGCCCGCCAGATGGGGCCGCAGGCCGATCGGGCAGAGCGTCACGAAGCCGACGGCCGCGAGGCCGAGCGCCGCCAGGCCGATCCATCCGGCCGATGGTCGCGCCAGGCGGCGTTCGGGTCCGGCGTAGGCGGTGTCGGCGGGCATGGGCTCGAAGTGTCCGGTCGGCGCGGCGGGGTTCGCGAAACTCGGCGCGCAGCCTAACCGGCCAGGCTTAAGACACCGTTCGCCGGCGACCTGGACCAAGGCGCCGACGTCGCGACGGCGGTTCGATGGCTATGGAGCCGCGGCGAACGTGGAGGGCTGCTGCGTCCCGGTCTGAGCGTTGGCCGCGAACGGGGGGGCGCCCGAAAGCCGGCCGTCCGCTTCGGGCTCGGACGGCGCGCGATCAGTCCACGCCGCCGCCGTGCTCAACAGTTCGGTGACGTTGATGGGCTTGCCGATATGGCCGTTCATTCCGGCCTCCGCGCCGGCGGCGGCATGCTCCGGCAGCACGTTGGCGCTGAGCGCCACGATGGGCGTGCGGCTGTTGGGCGAGGCGTCGCTGCGGATCGCCCGCGCGGCCGCGAGGCCGTCCATCCCGGGCATCTGCAGGTCCATGAGGATCAGGTCGAACGGGCGCTGACCGCTCATGGCGACGGCCTCGGCGCCGCTCGCGGCTTCGTCGACCGTATAGCCGGCCGCCTCGAGGAGGGTGCGAACCAGCTCGCGATTGACGTCGAGGTCGTCGACCACAAGGATCCGCGAGGGCCGCCCCGTGGGGTTGGCGCAAACCGCGCGGGCCTGCTCGGCGTCCTGCAACTGCGCCGGCGCGGCCGCGATCCAGAACTCGAAATCGGAGCCGGCGCCCGGCGTCGAGGTCACCCCGATCTGCCCGCCCATCAGTTCGCAGAGCGCCTTGCAGATGGACAGGCCCAGTCCGGTTCCCCCGTGGTTGCGGCTCACCGAATTGTCGGCCTGCGAGAACCGCTGGAAGAGGCGCGCCAGCTTGTCCTGCGTAACGCCGCATCCCGTGTCGGAGACCGTCACGCGGAGGCGCTCGCGCGCCGCGTCGTGCGCCACGGCGACCCTCACCGATCCCTGCGCGGTGAACTTGATGGCGTTGCCCAGGAGGTTGAGCATCACCTGACGCAGGCGCGCGCTGTCCGCGTCGAGCGCTGGCGGGATTTCGCCTTCGAACGTCAACCCGGCGGCCAGGCCCTTGGCGGCGGCCTGCGGCGCCACGATCGCGAGCGTCTCCTCGAAGAAGGGGCGGACCGCGAAAGGCTGAGGGTCGAGCTCCACATGTCCGGCTTCCAGCTTGGAGAAGTCGAGGATGTCGTTGACCACCGCCAGGAGGGTCTGCCCGCTCGACCCGATCCGGCCCACATAGCCGGCGGCGGCCGGCGGCAGGTCCGGCATCCGCGCCAGCAGGTCCGAGAAGCCGATGATGCCGGTCAGCGGCGTGCGGATCTCGTGGCTCATGTTGGCGAGGAAGTCCGACTTGGCCTGGGCGGCCGCCTGGGCCTGGACGACCGCCGCATCGAGCCGCCGCCGCTTGTCCGTGAGCTCGCTCTGGACCGTCCCAAGCAGTCCGAAGACCGCGACGGGGCTTGCCAGGAGGGTGATCAGCATCAGCGGTTGATGGCCGACCAGCAGGCCGGCGGCCGCGCCGAACTGGGCGACCGCGACGGCGAGGACCGGCGGGACGAGGTTCGCCGCCAGCCGGCGGGGATGGGCGTAGTCGCGCGCGAGGATGCGGAACAGGACCAGGCCGATGAGCGTGACGCCATAGGTCTGGGCGGCGCCGGTGTGGAGGGCGACCAGATAGAAGGCCGCGGCGGAGTAGCCGGCGTTGGCGATCCACGCGAAGACGGCAGGCCAGCGCGCCTCGGCCTGGCCGCCGTCTCGCCAACGCCGCTGCGCCCCGGTGACGGCGACCATGACGAGCAGCCAAGCTAGCGCAAGACGCCAGCCTGAGACGGGGAACGCCGCCAGGGCGGTCAGCAACGGCAGCAGCAGGCCCGAGCGCCGCCACATCGTGGCTGCGGTGCTGCGATGATGCGGCGCATCATCCACGTCCCGTCCTTCGTTTGCCCCCGATTGCATCGCGCCGCACTCCACTGACTCGCGCGATTTCTACCAGCAATTGTTGAAGGACCGTTCCGCTCGCCGCCGCAGCCGCGCAGCAGGCGCCTCGGACGCGGCAGTGACAGGCTTCGCCCTAGTCGCCAAAGCCTACGAACACGGTGGCCTCGGCCACGGGCTTGCGTTCGGACACCACCGCGTTGGCCGGAAAGCTTTCGTCCGGCCAGCCCAGCGCGATGCTTTTCATGATCACCTGGTCGTCGGCGATCCCGGCGTGCTCGCGCACCACCGGCGACTGCATGATCCCCTGGCTGTTGATCACCGCCCCCAGCCCGCGCGACCAGGCGGCGTTGACCAGGGCGGTCGCCACCGCGCCGCAATCGAAGGGCGTGTCGTCGCTATCGGCGAGCACCTTGTCGTAGGTGATGATCACGCAGACCGGCGCGTCGAACTGGCGAAAGCCGCGCAGCACCCAGTCCTGCCGGCCCTCCTTGTCCTCGCGCGCGATGCCCATGGCGGCGAAGAGCTGCTTGGCGACGCCGATCTGCCGTTCGCGATGCGGCCCGGCGAAGGCCTGGCCGGTGCGGAACTCCCGCGAATGCGGGACGCCCGCAAGGTTCCGTTCGGTGTTGCCGGCGCGGATCCGGTTCAGCGGCTCGCCGCTGATGACGTAGAAGTTCCAGGGCTGGGTGTTCATCGACGAGGGGGCGCGCATCGCCAGGCCGATGATCTCCTCGATCAGCGCCTTGGGCACCGGATCGGGCTTGTAGCCGCGGATGCTTCGCCGGCCGAGGATGACATCGTCGAAGCTCGGTACGGCGGCGGTCATCGGCGGTTTCCCCTTCAGGCCGGGCCGTCTCACCTCCCGGCGGGTGGCGGGCCCGCATTCCTCATAGTTCAAAATGCGCCCAAGCCAACGCCCGCGCGAGCGCCAGCTACGCCTTAGCCCCTCCTTAAGGCCGCCCGGACGCATCGGCCTTGCGTGCAACGAATCCCCGCGCCCGCGAATTAAGCTCGGCGATGAGGCTTTGCAGGGGTCGGCATGTCCAGCGAGCAGCAGGGTGCGGCGGGCGGGCCGCCGACGGGCGTGGGGTTCTATTTCAACGCTGACGACACCTGGAACGTCGCGCCATCCCCGCCGGAATGGATCGAGATCGCACGGCGCCCGCCGCCGCCCGAGCCGCCGGCGCGCCGTCGCCTCCCCGTCGGCTGGATCGCGACCGTCCTGGCGCTGGCCGCCGCGGTCTCGATGGCGCTGGCCTGGAGCCTGACCCCGCGTGGCCGTCCCACGGCGCCATTGGCCGATCCGCCCGCGCCGCCGCCGGCGCCCGTGCCAGCCACGCCCGTCGCGAGCCCCTCCGCGTCGCCAGCGACCATCACGCCAGCGCCCGTCACCTCAACGCCCGTCACCTCAGCGCATCTTACCTCAGCGCCTGTCGTGCCGGCGCCCTCGACGCCAGCGCCCGCCATGCCTGCGCTGACCGTGCCCGCGCCGCCGGCAAAGGCCGCCTTCGCCGCCGCGAAGCCTGCGGCGCATCGCGCCAAGTCGACGGACCGGCGGCGCGCCGAGGCGACGCATCGTGTCCGCCGGCCCTCCGCTGCCGCAACCCATCGGCCGGCCAGCAAAGCCTCGCGGGCCGCGCCGCGCAAACCCGCGGCTCCTGAGCGCGAGCCGCCCAGGACAGCCCCTCGCGGGTTCCCTTACGTCGTGAACAATCCGGGCTGACGATCCGCGCCTCGCGGCGCAGGCGCCGCCTTTAAGGCAGTTGGGCCAGCCAGGTTGCGACGCCGCCATGGCCGGCGCAGGCGCCGGAGCGGTGCTGGGTCATGCTGGGCGTGCCGTCCTTGCAGGTGGCGGTGGGCTTGCCGGGCTGCGGCGGGCCCGCGTTGGCGGCCATCGTGGCCGAAGCGCGGGTTGGGCCGGCGGCGGGGGCCTTGGCGACCCGGGCGGCGGCGGGCGCCGGCTTCGGGCCGAAGATCGACTTGGCGGCCGTGGCGACGCCCGAGGCGGCCGGGGCCGCCTTGGCGGTGGTGGTCGTCGTCGTGGCGGTCCTGGCGGGCGCGGCCGCCGGCGTTGCGGCGACGCCCTTGCAGGCGGCCTTGTTCTTGTTGCCGGCCTTGGCGCAGTCGTAGGTGCGTTCCGCCGCTGCGGGCTTGGCCGCGGCCGTCGTCATCTTTGCGGCCGGAGCGGCGGCGGTCGCCGCCTTGGCGGCTTTGGCGGGCTTGGCCTTGGCGGGCTTGGCCTTGTCGGGGGCCGGCGCGGGCGCGGCCTTGGCGGTCGTCTTGCAGGCCGCCTTGTTGGCGTTGCCGGGCTTCGTGCAGTCGTATTGCCGGTCGGCGGCCCCGGCCGCCGTGGAAAGGGCGGCCACGGCGATGAACGCAGCGGCCCCCAGGCCCAGAAGTCTATGCATAGCGCGCTCCAATTCAGGCCCACCCCGATCTGAGCCGTACGCTCCCATCCCTTGCCCGTCCGGACAACAGGATTCTCTCAGGGGCCCCAGCCTCGCGTCGAGCCTCCTCAATCGCCGCGCCGCCTGCGGCAAGTTGCGCAGGGGTGGCGATCCGCCGACCAAGTTCGCGTATCCTGCGAATATGCCAACAAAGCTCGAGCCTGGCGAAGCCGCGACGACGACCGCCTCGGTGACCTATCACCTGCCGGCCGAGCGCCTGCGCGGGGCGGTCACGACCTACTACCTGGTCAAGGTGACGGGGCCCGGCACGGTCTGGGACCAGATCTTCCCGGAATGGCCGAACTTCCGGCTGATCCTCTCGGGCGACTGGGAGGCGCACTTCCCCGGCGAACCGCACCAGGTGGTGCCAAAGATCGGCATAAGCGGAGCGCTGGAGCGGGCGTTGTGGGCCGGCGGCTCGGCGGGGCTGATGGTGGGCGTCGGGCTGATGCCGCAGGGCTGGCCCAGGCTGACCGAACGGCCGGCGAGCCAGTTCACCAACCGGCTGGCGCCGCTGTCGGAAGCGCTCGGCCCGGTGGCGGATGTTCTCTACGCACGGTTGCAGGCGGCCGATGGCGACGCGGCGATCTATGCGGTGCTGGACGAGGTGCTGGGCGGCCTCTTGACCGTCCGGCCCGAAGCGGCGCTGGTCTCCCAGGCCCACGCGGCGTTGCAAGATCCGCAGGTGCGGACTGTCGCCGACTGGGCCGGACGGTTCGGGCTCTCCTCACGTCAGCTCGAGCGGTTCTCGCAGCGCTATTTCGGGCTCCCGCCCAAGCGGCTGCTGCGACGGCAGCGCCTGTTGCGCACCCTGGCCGCGATGCGGGAGACGCCCGACGGGACCTGGACCCAGTTCCTCGACGACCAGTTCAGCGACCAGGCCCACTTCATCCATGAGTTCAACTACTACATGGGCCTTTCGCCCTCGGCCTACCTGGCCCGGGAGCAGCCGTTCATGGCCGAGGCCTGGAAGCGGCGCAAGGCGCTGCTGGGCTCGCCCGTGCAGGTGCTGCAGCCGCCCTCCGCCAATCCTGGCTGAACGCCCCCGGGTGATGTGTCCGCGATAATTTTCGCATGTCGCGTTATTACAATTCCCCGTTGAGCTAACCCGGTTCATTGACCCCACTGTTCGGGTGCGACGTGGGTGAGACATGAGCGACGGGGTGGATATCGTTGTGGGCCGGCGGCTGAAGGCGCGTCGGCGGCTGCTCGGGATGACGCAGAAGGGCCTGGGCGCACGCTGCGGCGTGACCTTTCAGCAGATCCAGAAATACGAGTGCGCGGTTAGCCGGCTGTCGGCGGCCATGCTGTGGAAGCTGGCCTGCGCGCTCGAGGTGGACATCAGCTACTTCTTTTCCGGCCTGACCCGCGAGGGGGAGGCGGCCGCTGAGCGCCGCCCGACGCTGGTGGGCGTGGCGGCCAATTTCTGAGAAGCCGCAGGGCGCTGTGGTCCCCAGGCTCAGTCGTCAACACCGCTCATCCCGGATTGGCGTCGGCTCACGGTTGTCCCTCCCACGGATATTTGGCTCAGGCCGCGTCCGCCGCAAGGGCCGGGGCGCAGTCGCGCAGGATGCGGGCGAGCTCGGCCTGGCTGTAGGGCTTGGCGAGCCGCGGCAGGCCTTCGCCGGCGCCGGGGGGCAGCTCTGCGTAGCCGGTGGCGAGCACCACGCCCAGGTCCGGACGAGAGGTCCGAATCGCCTCGGCGAGCTGCAAGCCGGTCATCTGCGGCATGGCGTAGTCGGTGATCACCAGGTCGATGGCGTGCTCGTCGAGCGCCGCCAGCGCCTCGGCGCCTGAGGCGGCCCCGATGACCTGGTGGCCGAGGTCCTCGATCAAGGCGGCCATGTTGTCCAGCACCAGGCTGTCGTCGTCGACCGCGAGCACCACCAGCGGCCGCTGGCGCGGCTCGTTCTCCGAAGCGGCGGCGGCCGGCGCGTCTGAGTGACTGCCGAGCGTGTCCGTCTCGGGCAACCAGATCTCGACGCGGGTCCCCTTGCCCGGGCGGCTCGAGAGCACCAGCCGTCCGCCGGACTGCTCGGCGAGGCCATGCACCATCGGCAGGCCCAGCCCCGTGCCCTTGCCGATCCCCTTGGTCGTGAAGAACGGCTCGGTGGCGCGCGCCAGGGTATCCTCGTCCATGCCCTCGCCGGTGTCGGAGACGCTCAGGCGCACATAGCGGCCGGCCGGCAGGCCGATCGATGAGCCGGCGTCGAGCGTCTGTTCCTGGCCCTCGATCTCGATTCGCCCGCCCTCGGGCATGGCGTCGCGGGCGTTGACCGCCAGGTTCAGGAGCGCGCTCTCGAGCTGGTTGCCGTCGGTGAGGGCCGGCGGCAGGCGCCCCGAGAAACGGCTGACGAGTTCGATCGATGGCCCGAGCGAGCGTTGCAGCAGGCCCGTCATGCCGCCGACGAGCTCGGCCACGTCGACGCCTTCCAGCTTCAGGTCCTGTTTACGGGCGAAGGCCAGCATCCGCTGGGTGAGCGCCGCGCCGCGCTGGGCGCCCTGAACGGCGTTGTCGAGCAAGCGCTCGGCCTTCGGGTCGTCCGGCAGGCGTCTGCGTAGCAGCTCCAGGCTGCCCAGCACCGCCATCAGCAGGTTGTTGAAATCGTGGGCGACGCCGCCCGTGAGCTGACCGATGGCGTCGAGCTTCTGCGCCTGGAACAGCGTCTGGCGGGTTTCCTCGAGCTCGCGCTGCGCCATCAGCCGTTCGGTGATGTCGCGGGTGATCTTGGCGAAGCCGATGATCTGGCCCGCGTCGTTGCGGATTGGATCGACGATGACGTGGGCCCAGAAGCGCTCGCCGTCCTTGCGGACGCGCCAACCCTCTTTCTCGAAACGGCCCTCGGCGGCGGCGGTGCGAAGCGTTCGCGCGGGCTCCCCCGCCTCTTGGTCGGCTTCGGTGTAGAAGCGGCCGAAATATTGTCCGACGATCTCATGGGGCGCATAGCCCTTGATCCGTTGGGCGCCGGCATTCCAGTTGGTCACGCGTCCCTGCGGGTCGATCATGTAGATGGCATAGTCGGTCACCGCCTGCACGAGCAGGCGGAACTCCTTTTCGCTGTGGCGCAGGTTCTCGTCTGCGGCCCGGCGCTCCGTGAGGTCCCGGGTGACCTTGGCGAAGCCGATGAGCTCGCCCGACGGCGCGCGGATCGGGTCGATCAGCACATGAGCCCAGAACTGCGAACCGTCCTTGCGGACACGCCAGCCCTCGATCTCGAAGCGGCCTTCCCGGGCGGCGGTTTCAAGCGCCATTTTCGGGACGCCGGCCGCTCGGTCCTCCTCGGTATAGAACTGCGAGAAATGGCGCCCGATGATCTCATGGGCTTCGTAGCCCTTGAAGCGCTGCGCGCCCGCGTTCCAGCTACTCACGCGCCCTTCGGCGTCGAGCATGAAGATGGCGTAGTCGGTGATCGCATCGACCAACAGGCGATAACGGCCGTCATCATCCTCCAACGCGCCGAGACTTCTCACGCCATCCATCAGGCCCCCTGCGGCCCGCAAACGAGCACAGCCCCGCGCGACAAAGCGCGCAAGCGGGCGAATAGTTCCAACGGCCGCCGCTCGGCGGCCGGCTCGGGCTTCGCGGCCTGGCCCCGCTTTGCCCCAGGGGCGCGACGGCCTAGGGTCGCGGCATGGCCGTCGCGTTCACCCGTGAGGAAGACTACGAGTCCCAGGCGGCCGACCTGCCGGACCGGCCGGTCTCGGCGTGTCCCAACCTGGTGACCGCCAGCGGGCTTGCGGCCATCGACGCCGAGTTGGCGGCTGCGCGGGCCGCCTATTCCGCGGCCCAGGCGCGGGGCGGGGTCAGCGCCGACCGCACCGCCATGGCGCGCGCGACGCGCGACCTGCGCTACTGGTCGCAGCGGCGCGCCAACGCCCAGCTTACCGAGCCTGCGCCGGAAACCGGCAAGGTGCAGTTCGGGCGTACGGTCGAGTTCGAACGAGAGGACGGCCGTCGGCAGGTTTTCCGCATCACCGGCGAGGACGAGGCCGACCCGACGAAGGGGCGCGTCTCCTACGTCTCGCCCCTGGCGGTGGCTCTGCTGGGCAAGTCGGTCGGCGACGTGGCGAGCGTGAACGGCGCCGAGGTGGAGATCGTCGCGGTCGACTGACTCAGGCCTTCGGCGCGGCCTTCCGGCGTCGGCGGCGGGGCAGGTTCGGATAGACCGGCAGGTCGCGATAGGCGGCGTTGTAGTCCGGCGCACCGCGGCGGGCGAACCGTTGCTCGAAGAACGCCGCAAGCAGGCCGGCCACGATCACCACCGCCAGGGGATGGATCCCCAGCGAGCGGAAGGAATGCAGGATCTCGTAGATCTGGCTCATGGCGGATTCCGGGGCGGTACCTGACCAGTCTAGGGAGCTATCCCTAAACGCCTGTGAAGCAAGTTGGCTAACGCTGTCGAAAATCCTCGACGCGGAAATCAAGGCGGCGGCCGCGCCCCCGCCGGGCCCCGATCGGGGCCGAGACGGTTAAAATTCTGACGCCTCGACAGCCCCCAGCCGCTCGCGAGGCGCAAGGTGCGCGCCGGCGCGGGCAGACCGTCAGATCGGGGGCGTCGCGTCAGGGTTCGTGGCGGAGGCCGCCGGCTGATCGGCGGCGACCGCGGCGGTATCGCTGGCGGCGTCGCCGGTCGCGGTCGCGGGCGCCGGTAGCGGCGGCGGCAGGGCGGCGGAGATGTCAGGGGGCGTGTCCTGGGGATCGGCCGTCACGTGGCGGGCCGGCCGGGGCTCAGCCTCGGCCACCTGCAGCGTTGGCGCGGGCGCCGCCACCGGTATCTCGCTCGCCCGCTGCAGGGAGTTCAGGGAGGTGTGCGGGAAGGGGCTGGGCCCCGCGGGGACGACCTGCCGGGCGACCCCGGCCGCAAAGCTGCCCAGCGCCACCAGGCCCAGGGCCAGGACGGCGAGGCGGCTGTCGCGCCGCGAATGGGGCTGGATCGCAAGATCGGCCATGACCAACGAACTCTGCCGCGGAACGATCGTTCCGGCGGACGGGCGACGGCGCCGTCAGTTCCCGCGCGGAGCGGTGGCCCGGCCGCTATGCGACAGGGGGCCGCCATAGCGCGCGCGGTTCTCCGGCGTGTCCGGGACCGGGCCGTAGTCACCGTAGTCGCCCGTGTCCGCCACCACGGCGCTGACCGGGGCGCCATAGGCGTTGGCATAGTCGGTCCCCAGCCGGGCGTCGGCGAAGGCCAGTCGCACCTGATCCATGGCGTCGCGGACGGCGACCTCCTGGCAAGAATGGCCAAGGTTGCCCGGCGCGGGCCGCGGTTCGTTCAGCCGGTCGCAGATGCGCCCGGCCGTGTAGTTCACCCGCGAACGCAGGACGTCGCGGTCGCGGCCATAGTTGAGGTCGAGGTCGGCGTAGCTGACGACCTCGCTGATCGACTGGGGCCGGGCGCGGGCGCTGTGGCCGGTCACGGTCAGCTCCTCGACGGTCTGGGCGAATGACGGCGCGGCGGCCGCGAGCGCGGCGGCGGCGGTCAGGGAAAGGGCGAAGTAACGCATGAGATGCGGGCTCCTCTTCGGCCCGCGGTCAACCGTGAAGCCTGGAACCTGGTTCCAGTTCCGCCTCCCGCCGTTACGCGGGAAGGCCGAGAGGCGAGGGGACCCGCTAGGCGTCGATGGTGAGCTTGATGCGCTTGGGCACCAGGAAGAGGATCGGCAGGATCGCGGCGTAGAGGGCGACCGTCGCCCAGATCGTTGTCGAGTAGCCGCCGTGGTGCTGATAAAGATCCGACCCCCAGAGGTCGCCGAAGCGCTGCGAGATCCAGAACAGCGCCAGGAACAGCATCATCATCGTGCCTTCCAGCCCTTTGGGGCAGGAGCGCATGGCAAGATCGGTGAACGCCGCCTGCCCGATGCCGCCGAGAAGACCCATCGGGATCGCGGCGAGCAGCGCGGTCTGCGCGGAGCTGACGAACAGCAGCGAGATCATCTGCGGCACGGCCAGGATGGCCCCGATCCACAGCAGGACGCCTAAGTTCAGGCGCTGCGCCAGCCAGGCGTAGAAGGCGTACATCGGCAGGAAGCCGCTGTAGAAGATCGCGAAGAAGGCGCCGACCTGGGCGTCGCTGGCGTGCAGCTCGTTGGCCATGTGGTACTGCAGCGGCAGGCCGGCCGCCGGCCCGAACTGCCAAAGCAGCTGGATCATCACCACCGGCCAGATCGCCCAGGTCCTCAGCAGCCGCATGACGTCCGCGCGCAGGGTGAGCTGCTGGGGCTCGGCGCCCGCCTTGGCGTCGTCGAACAGCCGCCTTGGGCCGAGCGCCCCGAAGGCGGTCATGCCCAGCATCAGCACCGCGCCCAGGAGGAAGATCACCCGCGCCGCGGTGGCCGCGCCCTCGCCCTCCAGCAGGCCGGCCAGGATGCCGCCGGCGAGCATGGCGAACACCTGGGGCGCCAGCGTCGCGACGTTGGTGACGGTGCTCATCTGGCCGGTCATGGCGTGATGGCGCCCGACCGCCGCCGAGAGGCCCGCCGCCGCGCCGGCCGTGAACTGCATCAGGGTCGTGACCAGCAACACCCCGCCGAGCAGCACGCTGTAGGTCGGGGCGACGAAGGCCAGGACGGCGTAGAGCGCCGCGCAGGCGAGGCCGAAGACCACCAGGTGGCCGCGGTCGCCCTTTCCGAACGGGCTCCAGCGGTCGCGGATGAAGCCGAAGATGAAGCCCACGAACAAAGGGATGGCGACGATCAGGTTGAATTGCGCGGTCTCGTGCGCCGTCAGGTGCAGCCGGTTCTTCAGGAAGAAGGTGATCGGCAGGCCGATCAGCCCCAGGTAAGGCGCAGCGAAATTGATGATCAGGATGGGCGCGCCCGCGTACAGCAGCAGGCGGAGCCTGCGCGCCGGCGGCAAGGGCGTGGCGCCCGCCTCGACAAGTGTTTCCGCCATGCGATCCCCCGATCCGGCCTTAGCCGTAGCGTGCCGTTCGCAGCAACGAAACCCCCGCTCGCCGAACGGGCTGTTCCGACGCGGTGGCGGTGCTAGGCTCGCCCCGCAAATGAACTCGGGGAGGCGCGGGGCGGATGGCTCGCAATCTGATGATCTCGATGCTGGCGGCCGCGGCGATCGCCGGCGCCGGCGTGGCGGCGGCCGCGGTTCCGGCGAACCTGACGGCGGCGCTCGCCGACAAGTCCAGGCCTGCGACGGACAAGGCGCGCGACGCGGTCCGCAAGCCCGCCGAGCTCCTGGCCTTCGCCGGCGTGAAGCCCGGCCAGCAGGTCGCCGACTTCATGATGGGCGGCGGCTACTTCACGCGCATCCTGGCCGCCGCGGTGGGCCCGACCGGCAAGGTCTACGCCTATCAGTCGGCCGAGTTCATCAAGTTCCGCGCCGCCTATGGAACCGAGCAGTCGGCCGTGGCCGCGGACTACAAGAACGTGGTCCCGCTTACCGGGAACATCTCGGCCGCGGGCCTGCCCAGCGGGCTCGATCTTGTGCTGACCGTGCAGAACTATCACGACCTGCATCTGAAGGCCTTCCCGGCCGACACCGCGGACACGGCCAACAAGGAGATCTTCAAGGCGCTGAAGCCGGGCGGCCTCTATGTGGTGGTGGACCACGCCGCCGCGCCCGGCGCGCCGCTGAGCGTCGCCGACAGCCAGCATCGGATCGACGAGGCGGTCGTCAAGAAGGAGGTCGCAGCCGCCGGCTTCCGGCTGATCGCCGAGGACAAGATGCTGGCCAACCCCGCCGACCCGCACGACAAGCTGGTCTTCGACCCCTCGATCCGTGGGCATACCGACCAGTTCGTGCTGAAGTTCCAGAAGCCGAAATAGCGGCCGGGAACGCGCGCAGGCTATCTGCGTCTAACCCGCAAAGCTCATCCGGAGACGACGACATGGCGATCAAGATGCTCTTCACGCCGAACGGGCCGATCGCGGTCTCCGGCGACCTTTCCGAACTGAAGCTGACCGACTCGACCGGTCAGGCGATCGACGTCTCGGGCGAGAAGAAGATCTTCCTGTGCCGCTGCGGCGGCTCGGTCACCAAGCCGTTCTGCGACGGCACCCACACCACGATCGGCTTCCAAGCCGCCGAGGCCGCGGTGATGAGCGAAGGCTGACCGGCCAGCCGCCGCGTCGTGGGCCTTGCGCCCTTGCGGCCCGGCGCGGGGGACCACACCTCAAGGCGAAGCTCCCGCCTCAAGAGGTCTCAGAAATGTTCGATCATCTGTCCGTCGGCGTCCGCGACCTTTCCGCCGCGCGCGCCTTCTACGACGCCTTCCTGGCGCCGCTTGGCCACGCGACGGCCCAGGCGAGCGCGACCGAATTGGCCTATGGGCCGGGCGGGGCGGCGGCGCAGTTCTATCTCTATCCCGTAGACGGCCGCCAAGTGGCGGGGCTCGGCGCTCACATCGCGTTCGCGGCTGACAGCCGCGCCGCGGTGGATGCGGCCTACTCCGCAGCGCTGGCGGGTGGTGCGACCGTGGTGCGCCCGGCCGGCCTGCATCCGGACATTGCGGTAGGCTACTATGGCGCGGTGCTGCTCGATCCCGACGGGAACAAGCTGGAGATCGTCGCCGGGACCATGCACTAGGGTGAAAACCTGATCACAGCGTTGAAATTACAAAATTTCTTAGTCATTCGCGGCCTCGTGCCGGGAACCGATGAATCCGTGGCGATCCAGGGGATTGAGTCGCCAACCGGGGCCTTCAGCCGCCCGGGTGCGGGTGGCCGCCGGCGTGGCGATGGATGGTGCCGGCCACTGCGATGAAGCGGCCGCCCTGCCAGAGCTCGGCGCGGACGTCCGCGCGGCCGGGCGGGCGCAGCCTTACAATGGCCTCCTCGTCGCGCGCGCAGTAGAAGCTGGCGTCGGGCTGCAGGCGACCGTCGTCGTGGACGAGATAGATGCGGTAAACGGCCATGGCCTGGCTCCCTTGCGTTCGGCGAATCCTCTAGTCCGGCAAGGCGACGAGGGTATGTCGCAGGCAAGACAGGCGGTCATTTGCCCGCCTTAGTTGTGGCGCAGCTTGCCTGGGCGTGAGCGGGAACACAGATGGAGCGGTGAAGCTTGGGTTGTTGGAAAAGGCGTCCGCAATGCTCCGGACAGTGATGCAGGCCTTCACGAGCCCCCTGGCCGGCCCGGTGGGCTTCCTGCTCGCCATCGCCATGTGCGCCTTGCTCGTGGTGACGACCACGATGGCGCGGCAGAACGAGGCCATCTTGCGCGCCAGGATTGCGGCGCTCTCGGCCGAAAACGTGAAGACGGGGATGGTGCTGCATGCGCGCCTGGCCGCCTGCGAGGGCGCGCCGGCCGACCTTGCCCGCGCCCGTGAGGCCAACGCCAACACCAGCGCCGAGACCCGCGCCCAGCGCCTGGCCGGGAGCGGCCCGGCCGGCTTCGACGTCTGCGCGCGGATGGAAAGCGCCGACCGCGCCGTCCTCGAGACCCTCAAATGAGGACGGTCGGGCTGGCTTCCCTGTCGCTGGCGTGCCTTTCGCTGGGCGCCTGCGCGAGCCTCAATCCCAAGCCGCAACCGCCGCTGATCATCCCTGCGCCGCCGGTGCAGAAGCCGGCGCCCGCGGCCGTCGCGCCGCCGATCATCGTCAAGGTGCCAGTGCCGGTGAAGGAGGCCTGCGTGCCCAGGAGCTTCCCGCGCGCGCCCCGCTATCCGGACAGCGACGCGGCCTTGCGCGACGCCGGCGGCGCCGCCGACCGCTACCAGCTGATGGCCGCCGGCCGCCTGCTGCGCGACCGCCGGCTGGCCGAACTCGAGAGAATGATCGACGCCTGCCGCTAGAGGCCGCCAGCGCCTAAGTCCAAGCGGTCTGGCTACTTGCCGCCGCCGCCGGAGGCCGCCGCCTTAGCCGAGGCCAGAGCTTCCTTCTCTTCGTTGCGCGCGCCGGCGAGGATGCCGGGCAGGGCGTAGTTGCCCTCGTGACAGGCGTACTCGTAGAGCGGGCCCTTGGTGGCGTTCAGCGCCACCTCGCCGGTATAGGGGGCGGTGTAGACCTGCGGGTCGTCGACCGTGAAGCTGTACTTGATCTGGGTCGGGCTGACCCGGGTGAAGCGCTCGACGATCTTTGAACCCACCGAGGCGCCGCGGAAGTTCTGCTCGGGCCGCATGTTGGTGGTCTCGACGACCAGAGTGTCGCCTTCCCAGTGGCCGAGGCTGTCGCCCATCCACAACTTCACGTTGGGCGCGGGGTGCTGGCCCGTCAGCCGGATATGGCGCAGGTCGTGGACCATCTCGACCTCGATGGCGACCTCGTCCCTGGTCTGCACGATCTGGTAGTTGTTGTTGTAGAGCAGCGGCAGCATCGGCGGGCCGGCGCTGGAGCCGAAGGACAGGATGCAGCGTTCGCCGAGCGAGCGGTTCTCCGGGTTGTCGAAATTGCCGCGCCGGAACGAGGCCATCCGCGCGCGCAGCTTCTCCTGCGCCGCCTTGGTCATCGGCGGCAGGCGGCCGTCGGCGGGCGAGACCAGGATCGAGTCCCGCTTGATCCCGCCCATGTCGATGATCCGGGTGCCCGGGTCCACCCAGGCGGAGTTGTAGCCGCAGTCGACGCCGGTGAAGCCGCGGCCGCAGTTGGTCGGCAGGTCGGTGACCTTGGCGTTGGGGTCGGTGGGCTTGTTCCCCTCCGCGACCAGCTCGGCGTTCGCGCCTTCGAGGGCCTTCACCTCCTGATCGGTCAGCGCCAGGCGGTCGCCGTACTTCTTGTCGCGTTCGAAGGGCGTGATGGTGGCGTTGGTCCAATTGCCCTGCAGGTCGGGCTGGCCGAAGGCGGTGCGCGGGGCGGCGTAGCCGCCGGCCTTGGGGGCCGCCTGGGCCGTCACGGCCGCCGCGAGCGCCAGGAGACCCACGGTCGCGATGGCGGAAATGTCCCTCAGGTTCATGTGAGCGTCTCCCATCCCTCAGGTCTTCTTATGATGACCTTGAGGCTACCGGATTTCCCAATGTAACGCGACGGCAACTGAGGGCTGCCGCGCGCGCCGCTTGAACCGCGCGCCCCGCTGTGCGAGGGCGAGGCGATGAGCGACACCCCTCCCGACCGCGCCCTGCCCGACAGGCTGGCCACCGACCCCGACAGCCCGTTCTACGACGCCGACATCCTGGCGCGGAACGTCGGCGTACGCTTCAAGGGCGAGGACAAGACCAACGTCGACGAATACTGTGTCTCGGAAGGCTGGGTGAAGCTGGCGGTGGGGGCCGCGCGCGACCGGCGCGGCAAGCAGTTGACGATCAAGCTGAACGGCCCCGTCGAGCCCTACTTCCGCGACGAGGGCTGAGCCCGGCCCGGCCTTTTGACGCCCTTAACCTTTGGGGCAGGAAGACCAGCGTAACCTGCGACCATCGGACATGGCGAAGACAGCCGGTGTTCGGTGAATAAGGCGATCCCTGTGGGGGGAGGAGACGCGATGTTCGATCTCAGCGTTGTGGCCTTTGCCGGGCGGTGGATCCTGGTGGACGAGGCCGAAGGCGAACTCGGCGAGTTCGCCAGCCGGGACGAGGCGTTGAAAGCCGCGGGCGACTTCGCGGTGCTCGACCGCGAGCCGCGGCACGTGCTGATCCAGGACGACGTGGGCGAGTGGGACGAGACGGTCGTCGAGCCGCCCAGGGTGCAGTAGCGGAAATACACGGCGAGGCTTCATTGCGCCGCCGCGCGGCGTTGAAACAGAGCGGCCCGACCCAGGCCACGATCCTGGGCGACGAACGCGCCGGTCGCATCCGGCCGACACTCCCCGCGGGAGGATCCCTTGCCCCATTCCGTCTGGCCCAATCTCATCTGGCCGAACATGCGCCGACGCGACGTCGGGACCGCCGGGATGGTCGGCCGGCTGATCCATTGGATGGGCGTTGTGGTCGCCGGCCTCTGCGCCCTCCTGGCGGCCGAGTTCGCGGTGGAGGGGTGGGCGACCCACCTCAGCCGCAGCCTGTTGATCGCCGCCCTGGCGCTGACGTTCGGGACGCGGGCCCTGCGCTACGTGCTGGCGCGGGAATAGCTTGCCAAGGCGCCTGCGCACGGCGTCTCCTGAACCCATGGACGAGACGCCGACCACCCCTCCCGACGGATGGAAGCACACCGGCGTTCGGGTCGTGCCGGGCGACCAGCTCGACGATTCCACCCCGCAGACGCCTGGCATGCACCGCGCCGCGGCCATCGACCGGGCCCGCACGGGCGCCCAGAAGCTGTGGGCCGGCACCGTCCACATCCACGCCGGCGCCAAGACCGGCGCCCATCATCACGGCCCTCTGGAGAGCGTGATCTATGTGGTCGCCGGCCGCGCGCGGATGCGCTGGGGCGAGGCGCTGGAGTTCGTGGCCGAGGCTGGGCCTGGCGATTTCATCTATGTGCCGCCATTCGTACCGCACCAGGAGATCAACGCCTCGTCCGACGAGACGCTCTCCTGTGTCCTGGTGCGCAGCGACAGCGATGCGGTCGTGGTGAACCTGGAGATCGAGCCGGCCGAGAAGCCCGAAGGCGTCCCCTGGATCGACCCGATCCACAAGGGGTGAGCGACTCCTCTCCAACTCGCCACGCGGGACAGGATGCCTACGGCTGGCCCAGGTATTTGCCGAACCAGCCGAGGATGCGGGCCTTCAGGTGGGCCTTGTGGGCGGCGTCGCGGATGCCGTGGCCTTCGCCGACGTAGATGAAGGTCGGCGTCCTGGCGGCCTGGATGTAGCGGATCGGCGAGAACTTGTCGTAGGCGGCCGGGTCCTTGTAGGCGGTGGTCCCGAAGAACGGGACCATCCACTGGTTGATGCCGTTCTCGCCGTAGTAGCTGACCCAGTCGGCGATGCCGGCCCCGGCGACGCCGGCCTTGAAGCGCTGGGAGTGGGTGACGGTCCACATGGTCATGAACCCGCCGTAGGAGTGGCCGTAGACGCCCAGGCGCTTGTCGTCGATGGGGGCGGCCTTCTCCATGGCGTCGACGCCGGCGAGGATGTCGCGCAGGTCGCCGCCGCCGAAGTCCTTGGCGACGGCCCGGGTGAAGGCCTCGCCCTGGCCGAAGGAGCCGCGCGGGTTCGGCTGGAAGACGAAGACGCCGTGCTGCACCAGGTCGTTCGTCGTGCCCTTCCACGTATAGGTGGGGCTGCACCGCGGAACTGGGGCCGCCGTGCACCAGCACGATCATCGGATAGGTCTTGCCGGGCTCGACCCCGAGCGGGCCGGTGAACCAGCCCTGGATGTCGTGGCCTTCGTTCTTCCAGTGCCGATATGCGGCGGGGTGGTGAAGTCCTCGGAGACGCTGGCCATCAGCTTGCCGTCGCGGCTGATCGAGACGCGGCCCTCGCCCGCCTGGAAGGTGACCGGGCCGGACAGCAGGGTCTTGGTCGCGCCGGTGGCCGGATCGACGGTCAGAACCGCGTTGTGGTCGTCGACGATGGCGGTGGCGAAGAGCGCCGAGGGCCGCCAGATCAGCGAGGAAAGGCTGCCCTTGTAGCCCGGCGTCCGGTTGACGGCGGTCCCGCCGGCGAACGGCGCGGTCCACAGGTCGCCGCCCACCGGCCCGAAGGGCGAGCGGCAAGGGGGCGGTCGGCGGCTCCTCCCTTGTCCCGGAGAGGACGGGGGAGGTGGATCGGCGCGCAACGGCGAGACGGAGGGGGCCGCGGGCGGGGCAGTGCGGCGGCAGGGCCCCCTCCGTCAGCTTCGCTGACACCTCCCCCGCACGCGGGGGAGGGCCTTGCCTGTTGGCTACGCCGCGTCGACCAGGACGACCTCGGTGTCCTCGATCGCGGTGACCCGCAGCGAGGACTCGCCGGTGATGGCGGCGCCGTCGCGGGCGTCGAGGCGCACCCCGTTCACGTCGAGGGCGCCGGTCGCCGCCACCAGATAGGCGTGGCGGCTGGGGTCGAGCGGGTATTCGGCGGTCTCGCCGGCCTTGATCGTCGCGCCGGCCACGCGGGCCGGCGTGCGGATCGGCAGGGCTTCGTCGTCCCCGGGAATCCCGGAAGCCAGGGTGACGAACTTGCCGGCGCGGTCGCCCTTCGGGAAGGGCCGCGCGCCCCAGGCGGGCGGGCCGCCGCCTTGCGCCGGCTCGATCCAAATCTGGAACAGGCGCGTCGTGTCGCTCTCGAGGTTGTATTCGGCGTGGCGGATGCCGGAGCCCGCGCTCATCACCTGCACGTCGCCGGCGCCCGTGCGGCCTTCGTTGCCCAGGCTGTCCTTGTGGGTGATCGCGCCCTCGCGGACATAGGTGATGATCTCCATGTCGGCGTGCGGATGCGGCGGGAAGCCGGATTGCGGGGCGATCTCGTCGTCGTTCCAGACGCGCAAGGATCCCCAGCCCATGCGCTTGGGGTCGTAGTAGTTGGCGAACGAGAAATGGTGCTTGGCCTTCAGCCAGCCGTGGTCGGCGCCGCCGAGGCCCGCAAAGGGACGCTTGTCGATCATGATGTTCCTCCTGGCGCCACGCTCGGTCTGCCGAGGGCGCCCTTTCGCAAGCCAAGATAAGCTTCGGGATCGAGCGATAAAGCGGGCATTCGGCAGAGGATTGGCGCCGGATTGGAAACGCTCTCGGCGCCGCCGCCTTGCTCGTCGCGGAATTCGGGGTTAGTCGCCAGCCATGTCGTTGGAACGCCGGCCGCCAAAAACCCTCGATAAGCCAAATGTTTTGCAAGGCGCGGCGTGACCGGGGCCGGCGGAACGGGCGCGGGGCCTGACGCTGAGGATGCGCGGGATGCGGCGGCGGCCCGCAGCCTGCTGTCGGCGGCCGCGGTGCGCGAGCGCGCCCAGGAGATGCTGGCCGCCGCGCTCGCCGGGGAGGTCGCCGAATGGCGGGCGGACCTGGCGAAGCTGGAGGCCGCCGCCGACCTGACCGCGCAGGTCGTGCGCGAAGCTTACCCTGACCTGAACGTGCCGTTTCACGCCCGCTGGCGCCACTTCGCCGTCGGCGGCCGCGACCTTTGGGCGGAGCTGGAAAAGCCCTGGCGCGACCCGCAGGACCAGGCGCGCGCCGCCTTCGACCTGGCCATCACCTCCGTGCTGCTGGACGCCGGCGCGGGGCCGGCCTGGCGCTATCGTGACACGCCTACCGGCGCGGTGCTCGGGCGTTCCGAGGGGCTGGGCGTGGCTTCGCTACGCATGTTCGAAGCCGGCGTGATGTCGGCCGATCCCGCCGATCCTTTGCGCGCCGACGGCTTGGCGAAGATCGACGCGGCGATGCTCGCCAATGCGTTCCAGGTCACCGACCACAATCCGCTGGTCGGCCTGGAGGGGCGCGCGGCGCTGCTGCGGCGGCTGGGCGAGGCCGTGGGCCGGCCCGGCGCGCTGTTCGACCGGATGGCGGCCCGTGCGGTCGGCGGAACGCTGCCCGCACCGACAATTCTCGCCGTGCTGCTCGACGCACTCGGCCCGATCTGGCCGGGCCGGCTCAGCCTGGGGGGCGTGCCGCTGGGCGACTGCTGGCGCCACCCGGCCATCCGGCGCGACGACCCGACCGACGGCCTCGTCCCAATCCACAAGCTTTCGCAATGGCTGTCCTATTCGCTGATCGAGCCGCTGGAAGCCGCGGGCGTGAAGGTGGTCGATGTCGACGGGCTGACGGGCCTCGCCGAATACCGCAACGGCGGCCTCTTCGTGGACACCGGTGTCCTGGCGCTGAAGGATCCCGCCGACGCGGGGCGGGCGCATCCGGTGGGCGGGCCGCTCGTCGTGGGCTGGCGTTCGCTGACGGTGGCGCTGCTCGACAGGATCGCGCCTATGGTGCGCGAGCGTCTGGGCGTCTCGGCCGAGGCCTTCCCGCTGGCCCGCGTGCTGGAGGGCGGCACCTGGGCGGCCGGGCGGCGCATCGCCGCGAGCTTGCGCGCCGACGGCGGGCCGCCGATCGCCGTCGTCAGCGACGGCACAGTCTTTTGAGGGGAGCCATGAAGGGCGTCACCATCGTCGACCACCCGCTGGTGCAGCACAAGCTGACGCTGATGCGGAAGAAGGACACCTCGATCAAGAGCTTCCGACAGCTCCTCAAGGAGATCGGGGGGCTGATCTGCTACGAGGTCACTCGCGACCTGCCGCTGGAAACCGTCGAGATCGAGACGCCCATGCAGGCTATGTCGGCGCCGCAGCTTGCCGGCAAGAAGCTGGTCTTCGCCCCGATCCTGCGCTCGGGCATGGGGATGCTGGACGGCATGCTGGAGCTGGTTCCGGCCGCCCGGGTGGCGCACGTCGGGCTCTACCGCGATCCCGCGACGCTGGAGTGCGTGGAGTACTACTTCAAGGCGCCCGCCGACCTGGCGGACCGCACCGTGATCGTGATCGACCCCATGCTGGCCACCGGCAACACCGCGATCGCCGCGGTGGACCGCCTGAAGGAAGCCGGCGCCCGCAATATCCGCATGGCGTGCCTATTGGCCTCGCCGGAGGGGATCTCGAAGTTCCAGGGACACCACCCGGGCGTGCGCATCTGGAGCGCCGCGGTGGATCAGCGCCTCGACGACCACGGCTACATCCTGCCGGGCCTCGGCGACGCCGGCGACCGGATGTACGGCACCCGCTAGCTTCAGGCGGCCTTTTCGGCCTTTTCCTCGACGGTGCGGGCCAGGAGGCCGATCAGGTCGTCGGGGCGTATGGGCTTGGCCAGGTGGCCGTCCATGCCGGCGGCCTTGGCGTCGGCGATGTGCTCCGGCAAGGCGTTCGCCGAGAGCGCCACGATGGGCGTGTGACGCCGCCCCCGCACCGCCTCCAGGGCGCGGATTTC
>Ga0068853_100000533_pt1 | contig 25847 bp, 25 predicted proteins | sample KBSCornC32_FD_65655 | JGI IMG/M metagenome (GOLD analysis project Ga0068853, IMG submission 65655) | Corn rhizosphere microbial communities from Kellogg Biological Station, Michigan, USA - KBS Corn C3-2 | ecosystem: Host-associated > Plants > Roots > Rhizosphere > Soil ... | reverse complement strand
CTGACGTGCCGCACTCGCGATGTCGGCGAGGGCGACGATGCCGGTGGTGCCCGGGGCCGGAGCGCGGAAGATTGCGGTGCTGCTGAGATCGCCCGCGTCGTTGAACATGTCGCCGACAGTGACGACGTCGGCGTTGACGGTGACGTCGCTGCGAAGGGCGGGGTTGGCGAGCGCGCCCGAGGTGAGCAGCAGGGCGGCGGTGATGGTGAGTGCGAAGGTCTTCATCGGTCAGCTCCTCAACGCATCTGGCTGACGGAGGAGAGCATCTCGTCGGCGCCCTGGATCACGCGCGAATTCATTTCGTAGGCGCGCTGGGCGGCGATGAGGTCTGCGATCTCGGTCACCGGGTTGACATTGGCTTCCTCGAGGTAGCCCTGCATGACCTTGCCGGCGCCATCGGTGTTGGGCACGCCCGCCTGGGCCGCGCCGCTGGCGGCCGACTCGACAAAGTTGTTGTCGCCGATCGACTGCAGGCCTTCCTTGTTGACGAAGCGATAGAGCTGCAGCTGACCGAGCTGGGTGGGCGTGGTCGCGGTGCCGATATAGGCCTGGACGATGCCGTCCGAGCTAATCGAGACGTTGGTGGCATTTTCCGGAATGGTGACACCTGGCTGGACCTGGTAGCCGCTCGAGTTGACCAACAGGCCATCGCCATTGCGCTCAAACGAGCCGTCGCGTGTGTAGGCGGTCCGGCCATCGGGCAGCTGAATGCCGAACATGCCCTCGCCATCCACCGCGACATCGAGCTCTTTTTCGGTCTGCGTGACGGTGCCCTGGCTCATCACGCGCGGGGTCGCCGCGGCGCGCACGCCGGAGCCGACTTCGATGCCGATGGGCGCAACGCTGCCGGTGTCGGAGGTCTGCGAGCCGGCGCGCAGATACTGTTGGTAGAGCAGGTCCTGGAAGTCCACCCGCTGCTTCTTGTAGCCGGTGGTGCGCATGTTCGCGATGTTGTTGGAGATGACTTCGACGTTCCGCTCCTGGGCCGCCATGCCGGTGGACGCGATGTAGAGAGCTTTCATTTTTCGAGTCCCCGCTTAAACCGTGGTGCCGAGCTGCTGGACCGCCGTCTGGCGAAGCTGGTCCTGCTGCTCCATGATGTTTGCGATGGTCTGGTAGGCGCGCTGCACGCGGATCATGTTGACCATCTCGCTGACGCCCGAGACGTTCGAACGTTCGAGCGAGCCCTGCGCGACGCGGCTCGTGGTGTCGGCCGCCCCGCCCGAGCCCGAATAGTAATTCGTACCCTCGCGGGTCAGGGTCTGCGGATCGGTGAACTCGGTGAGCTTGAGCTTACCCTTGGCGCCCTGGCTGGTTGAGATCGTGCCGTCCGGCGAGATCGATATATCGGTATCGGCGCTGTCGAAGTGGATCGGGCCGGAGGTCGAGAGCACGGCGTTGCCGCTGACATCGACGAGCGTGCCGCTCGAGTCGATGCTCATCGCGCCGTCGCGCGAGTAGCGCTCGCCGGCAGGTGTCTGGACGCTGAGGAAGCCGTTACCGGCGATGGCGACATCGAGTGGGGCGCCGGTCTGCTCGATCGAGCCGATCGACATGTCGTGGCGAGTCGACCAGTCCTCGGTGAAATGCAGGTCGCGGTCGGCCGCAGGAAACGCATCGTCCTGGGCCTTGGGCATGAGATAGTCCTCGAACATGATGTCCTCGGACTTGAAGCCATTGGTGTTGATGTTGGCGAGGTTGTTCGCCACCACGTCCATCTGACGCTGCAGGCCCAGCTGCCGCGAAAGCGTGATCAGTTGCGCATTGTCCATCGCGCTGTCCCCGTCTCAGTCCCCGAGACCGCTCACATCCCCATGCGGGCTGCCTCGGCGTTAACTCAGCAGGAACCGTGCCAGAGCAAAAAAGCTAAGCAATTCCGGGCCTGTCGCGGATTTGCCGCGATGTTTGTGGAGGCGGACGGCGACCTAGCGGCAAAACCGACCCGGCAATAAGTGCCGATTGCACGCCCGCGGTAAGGGATCGTTAACCAAGCGGCGATTAGCTGGACGCTGAGCCGGAATCGTCCGGATTTGCGGGGATTTCCCAATGGCCGTTGAAGCTGAACGGGACATCGACGACCCCGAACTCGCCGAGGACGGCGAGGCCGCGCCCAAGAAGCGCGGGATATCGCGCCGGCTACTGGTCATTGGTGCTGCGGGCCTTATCGTGCTTCTGGCGGCTGGAGCGGGGCTCTACTTCTTTGTCTTTGCCGGCCATCCGGCCAGTGCGGCAAAAACTGCCGTCGCCGCCGCGCCCGACAGCTTCATCTTCAGCCTGCCCACGATGACGGTGAACCTCAATGACGATGGCGCGCCGGGCGATCAGTTCCTGAAGCTCACGGTGGCGCTTGAGGTGGCCAATGAGGGGGTGATGAAGGACATCCAGCCGCGGATGCCCAAGATCGTCGATGCCTTTCAGGTCTATCTGCGCGAGCTCAGGAAGAGCGACCTCGAGGGTTCGGCCGGCATCTACCGGCTGAAGGAAGAGCTGAGGCGGCGGATCAACGTTGCGATCTTCCCGGACCAGATCGAAAGCATCCTGTTCAAGGAATTGCTGGTGCAGTGATGGCCGAGCCGGGGGAAGACGACAAGCTCGCCGACAACTGGAACCCGCAGCTGGGCGGTGGTACAGATGCCGGCTCGGCCGACTGGGCCGCCATGCTCGAGGCCGAAAGCGCCAAGGCGCCAAGCGCCGAGGGTGGCGACCGGGTCCTCAACCAGGACGAGATCGACAGCCTCCTCGGGTTCGACGCGAACACGACAACATCGGTCGAGCTGACCGGCGTCCAGGCGCTCATCAATTCGGCTCTTGTTTCCTACGAACGCCTGCCGATGCTCGAAATCGTCTTCGACCGGCTGGTGCGGCTGGCGACGACGTCGCTGCGCAATTTCACCTCGGACAATGTCGAAGTCTCGCTCGAGTCTATCTCGTCCGTGCGGTTCGGCGACTACCTCAATTCCATCCCGTTGCCGGCAATCCTCAGCGTGATCAAGGCCGAGGAGTGGGACAATTTCGGGCTGCTCACGGTCGACAGCAACCTGATCTATTCGATGATCGATGTGCTGCTCGGCGGACGCCGGATCGGCGGACAGATCCGCGTCGAGGGTCGGCCTTACACGACCATCGAGATGGCGCTTGCCCGGCGCATGATCGAGGTCATCCTCGAGGACACGCACCGCGCCTTCGCGCCGGTGACGGACGTCCATTTCAAGCTCGAGCGGCTCGAGACAAATCCGCGCTTTGCCGCGATCCAGCGACCGGCCAATGCGGCGATCCTGATCGAGCTCAGAATCGAGATGGACGATCGCGGCGGCAAGATCGAAATCCTGTTGCCCTACGCCACGATCGAGCCGATCCGCGAACAATTGCTGCAGATGTATATGGGCGAGAAGTTCGGCCGCGACCCGATCTGGGAAGGCCACCTTGCTACCGAGCTCTACGCCGCGGACGTGACGCTCGATGCGGTGCTGCATGAATTCGATATGCCCCTCAGCCGAGCGCTGGCGTTGATACCCGGTGAGACGATCATGTTCGACCGGACGCCGCAGGAACCGGTGCTGCTGCGCTGCGGCGATGTCGAGCTGACCGAAGGGGTCATGGGCCACATCGGCAATCGCGTTTCGGTGCGCGTGTCGCGCCCGCTCAATCCGCCAAAGGTGACAATGGCGGCGTTCGAAGCCTTGGATAAACCTGCGGAGGGCCGGTGATGTTTGGCATGAGCCTTGGGATCGTGGTCGAAAGCTCGGTGGCGGTGCTGCTGGCGGTGACCATCGGCTATTGCGTGATGCTCAACAGACGGCTCGTCGCGCTGCAGGGCGACCGCGAGGCACTGGCCAAGATGATCGGCGATCTGATGCAGGCCACGGGCCTTGCGCAGAATGCAGTGCAGGAGCTGAAATCGGCCGGCGGCGAGGTCGAGCAGCGGCTCGAGGGGCGGCTCGAGGAAGCTATCCAGCTTGAGACGAAGCTTGCGGCGCAGCTCGCAACCGGCACGCAGCTCGTTGAAAAGATCGCCCGCATCACGTCGGCAGCAAAGAGCCCGCTCGCGGTCGAGACGGCGATCGAACCAGTCGAGTTGCCGCCGGCAAGGCCGGCCCTCGCGCTCGAACCGCAGAGCCGGCTCCATTCCGCGCTGCAGCAATTGGCCATGCGCGCGTCAGCGGCGGGCAAAGCGGCGTGAAATCCATCCGCCTCCTGCCGGTCGTCATCTTCGCCGCGCTGGCGCTGCTTGTCTTCAAAGGGATCGGCATCGTCACCAATGGCGGATATGTGCTGACCGGTCCGGTGGCCGTCGCCGCGCAGGGCGATACGATGTCCCTGCCGTCCGACACGGTGGCGGGCGACACGAGCCCGGTTATGGCGGACCCATCTCCATCGTTGCCCATGCGCACGGATTCGGCCAGTGCGGTGGCGTCATCCAGCGCTGCCGCCGCCCCGGCGGGCGACCATGCGGCATCATCTGGGGAAGCATCGTCAAGTTCAGCTGCGCCAGCGTCCGACAGCCCGTCCGTCTCAGCTTCGCCCGCCGACAGTTCGGCATCGCGGCTGGCGGATGCCTGCCCGGATACGCCGCCCTCTGCGATACAGGCGGCGGCTGCGGCGTCCGCTCCGGCTCCCACCCACAGTGCCGCCGCGGCGGGCGACCTCACGGACAAGATCGGCAATGCGCTGGTCACCGGCTGTCCGAATGCGCCCGCGCCGGTGAACGAGAACGGCGACGTCCTTCCGACCACCAAGGACTCGAACGGCCACATCGTGCCGCTGCAATTCGTGGAGGGCGACAACAGCCAGCAGGCGCTGCTCGAGCGGCTTGGCGAGCGTAGCACCGCGCTCGATAAGCGGCAGGCCGACCTCGACATGCGCGAGGCGATCGTTGCCGCCGCCGAGAAGCGGCTCAGCGACCAGACCCAGGCGCTGGCGGACCTGCAGGCGCAGGTCAACGCGCTGGTGGATCAGAAGCAGGCGGCCGAGGACGCGAGCTTCAAGGCGATCGTCAGCATGTACGAGCAGATGAAGCCCAAGGACGCGGCCAAGATCTTCGACACGCTGGACATCGGCGTGCTCATCAAGATCGCGCGAGCCATGAATCCGAGGAACATGTCGCCGATCCTGGCGGCGATGAGCTCGGGCCCCGCGCAACAGCTGACCACCGAGCTCGCGAGCGTGACACCCCAGACCACCGTTCCCGCGAACAGTGTTGCCGCCGCCAAGCTGCCGCAGATCGTCGGCCATTGAGCCCGCAAAAGCCCGGTTCTCGTAAGCCCGCGTTAAGCCGGCGGGCCTATGCTTAACGCTTGTTTGCGTAAGCGTTCGAGTTGCGTCGGTGATGCGTGTGATGGGGCGGCAGGCGAGGGGGCCGGTGCAGCTGTTTGTGGCTGTGCTCACCTGGCTATTGCTCGCGACGACCGCGCAGGCCGACGACCGGGCGCAGCTGACCCCGAGCGCCGAAGACGGTTTCGGCCGCCTGATCATCGATTTTCGCGATCGGGTCGACCTGCCGCCGTACAAGATCACGTTCGACAATGGCGTGCTGTCGATCGCCTTCACCTCGCCCGTGCAATTGCCGCTGCCCGATGTCTCGGCGGTGCTGCCGGTCTATCTGTCGGCGGGTCGCATGGACCCCGACAGCAAAGGAGTTCGCTTCGGGCTCAGGACGGCCGTCACCATTCACTCGATGGAGGCCGGCGAGAAGCTCTTCATCGATCTGCTGCCGCCCAATTGGCAGGGCTTGCCGCCGAGCCTGCCGCCGGAAGTGGTGGCGGCGCTGACGCAGCGCGCCAAGGACGCCGAGATACTGGCGGCGCAGAAAGCGAAGGAAGCGGCGGCCAAGGCTCTCAACCCGCAGGCGACGCTCAAGGTCGGCAGCAATCCGACCTTCCTGCGCACCGAGTTCGACTGGACCGCCGACACCAACGCGACCTTCACGCAGGACGGCAACATCGCTACAATAACCTTCGACTGGCCGGTCGCGGTCGATCCCTATGTGCTCAAGGCCAATCTGCCGCCTGAAATCACCGACGTGGCCAACAAGGTCTCGATCACCGGCAGCCAGGTGATCCTGACGCTCGCCGACGGCGTGACCCCGCGCTTTTATGCCGACGGCCCGCGCCAATTCATGCTGGACGTCGACCTGGCTCCTGCAGCGATCAAGCAGAACCAGGTGACCGCAGAGCAGGCGGTGGCGAAGGCCGAGGCCGACGCCGCAGCGGCGAAGGCCGCGATGGCGGAGGCGTCGGCGCAAACCACGACCGATGCCGCGACGCCTGTCGAGGCCAGCAACGGCCCGCTCGCACCCATCACGCCCGTGGCGGCCGAGGTGGCCGGGACGGTGCGCGTGAGTTTCCCGTTCGAAACCGACACGGCCTCCGCCGTGTTCCGCCGTGGCGATACGCTCTGGATGCTGTTCGATACGCCGGCGACCATCAACCAGCCCGACAAGTCGGACGCGCTCAGCTCGATCGCTTCGGGCTTCGCGGTCATTCCCGCCGGCGACACGCAGATCGTCCGCGTCGACCTGTCGACGACGCGCCTGGCGACGCTGGCGTCGGAGGGGCGGTCGTGGGTGCTCTCGATCGGGGATGTGCTGCTCAATGCGACGCAGCCGATCGACCTGAAGCGCAGCCGCGACCAGAACGGCCGGTTCCAGATGACCGCCGATCTGGGCAAGCCCTACAAGGTCCACAGCTTCCGCGATCCGATCGTGGGCGATCTGCTCGAAGTGGTCACGGCCTTCGCGCCGGCGCACGGGACGATCCGCGACCTCGACTACGTCGATTTCGAGTCTCTGCGGTCGGTCCAGGGTCTCGTGGTCCGTCCGGACAATGCCGATCTCGCGGTGGCGGTGACCAATGCCAGCGCGGTGATCACCGCGCCGGACGGCCTCATTCTTTCCGACCAGGATGCGCCGCGAACGCTCGATAGCGGTAATGCCGCCGAATATCGCGACAGCTTCGTCAACTTCACGGCGCTCAAGGAAGACAATCCCGCCGCGTTCCAGACCAAGAGCGAAGCGCTGGCCGAGGAAGCGGCGGACAAGGAGGGGGCGGCGCGGGACGTCGCCCGGCTGAGCCTCGCCCAGTACTACGTCGCCAATCAGTTCGCGCAAGAAAGCTTAGGCGTGCTGGAGGTGATGCAGACCGATCTCAAGACCGACGAACTCAGAAAGAAGGTCAAGCTCACTGAGGCGATCGCCAACGTTCTATCTTATCGCCCATCCGACGCGCTGGGAACGCTCAACGATGCCGGCTATGCCGACGAGGGCGATGCGGTGATGTGGCGCGCCATCGCCAAGGCCGAGAACTATGATTTCGTCGGTGCGCGCAAGGATGCGCTGGCCGCCGAGAGCGTCCTCAATTCCTATCCCATCTGGGTGCAGCAGAAATTCCTCTTCGCGGCCATTCGCGCGGCTTTTGAAACGTCCGACGTGCCGCTCGCCGAGCGCTATCTCAAGATGCTGGATTTCGCACAGCTCTCGCCCGAGAACGTGACGCTCTATCAATTGTTCCAGGCGCGCCTCGCTGAAGCGCAGGGGCAGACCCAAGCCGCGCTCGACGGGTATGGACAGGTCATCAGCGCGGATGTCAGGCCGACGCGCGCCGAGGCGGTTTATCGAACGCTGCTGATGCTCAAGCAGACCGGCAAGGTCGATCTCGCCAAGGCGACCACGACGCTCTCGGCCGAGGCGCTGCTGTGGCGCGGCAATCCGCTCGAGATCGATATGGAAAAGCTGCTGGCCGAACTCTATTTCGCCGACAAGGACTATCGCCTCGGATTCGAGACCGCCCGCGCCGCGACGCAGAGCAGTCCCGAGAGCAAGCCCGTGGCGGACCTCGCGCAGGAAGCCGCTGCGCAGTTTGCGGACCTGTTCCTCAATGGTGCCGCCGACCAGCTCAAGGACCTCGACGCCCTCGGGCTCTACTACGACTTCCGCGAGCTGACGCCGCCCGGCGCGCAGGGCGACGAGATGATCCGCAACCTGGCGCAGCGGCTGGTTAAGGTGGATCTGCTCGATCAGGCGGCCGACTTGTTGCAATACCAGATCGACAGCCGCCTCAAGGGCGCGGCGCAGGCGCAGGTCGCGGCGGAACTGGCGCTCATCCGCATCGCCAATCGTCAACCCGAGAAGGCGCTGAGCGCTCTCAACCAGACGCGGATGGACAATCTGCCGCCGACGCTCGATCGCGAGCGCCGCATCCTCGAGGCGCGCGCGCTGGTCGATGCCGACCGGCAGGATCTCGCTCTCGACCTGTTGTCGCATGTCGACGGCCGCGATGCGGATCTGATCAAGGTCGACGGATACTGGAAAGCCAAGAACTATGCGGCGGCGTCGGGACTCATCGAGAACATCTATTCCGCCGATCCCGCGGCGGTGCTCAGCGATGATGCGCGCATGAACATCATCAAGGCAGCCGTCGGACTGGTGCTGGCGAACGATACGCTGGGCCTCACCCGGCTGCGCGACAAGTTCTCGGGCCGTTTGGCGCAATCGAGCGAGTGGCCGATGTTCGACTACCTCACGAGCCCGAATGTCTCGCCGGTCGGCATGGAGTTCAAGGCGGCGGCGAAGGCCGTCTCCGGCATCGACTCGATCACGGCGTTCCTCAGCGCTTACAGGCAGGCTTATCAGGTCGATCCGTCGATCACGCCCGACAAGAGCACGACCGGCACGTCGAGCGCGAAGGCCTGACGCTATCCTTGTCCCGCGAAGCTGCGGATCAGCGATCCCGCGACCAGGTGCCAGCCGTCCACCAGCACGAAGAAGATCAGCTTGAACGGCAACGAGATGACGACCGGCGGCAGCATCATCATGCCCATCGACATGAGGACTGACGCGACGACCATGTCGATGATGACGAACGGCAGGAAGAGCAGGAAGCCGATCTCGAAGGCGCGCCGCAGCTCGGAGATCATGAACGCCGGGACGAGGATCTTGAGCGGGATGGTCGTCGCGTCGGCGGGCGGCGTTTCCTTGCTCATGTCGTAAAAGAGCTGCACGTCCTGTTCGCGCACATTGGCGGCCATGAAATCGTGGAGTGGCACGCTGCCCTTGTCGAATGCCTCCTGGACCTGGATCTGTCCCGATAGCAGCGGGGCGACACCAAGGTCGTAGGCCTGCTGGAGGGTCGGCTGCATGATGAAGAAGGTCAAGAACAGCGCAAGCGAGACCATCACCGAATTCGGTGGGGCGGTCTGGAGGCCGAGAGCGGTGCGGAGCAGAGACAGCACGACCACGATGCGCGTGAAACTCGTCACCATTACAAGGATAGAGGGCGCCAGTGCGAGGACGGTGATCAGCCCAATGAGCTGAACAGCCCGCTCGGTGAGCGAGGTGTTGTCGCCGAAATTGACAGAGATGTCCTGCGCCGAGGCGGCAGATGGAATCAGGACCAACCCGATCACGACGGCCGCGACCGCAAGGAGCGCTAAGCCGCGCTCAGCCCTGTTCGCGGCGCCTGACGCTCCTGAAGAACCTGTTCCTGCCGACAATGCGTGGTGGCCCGTCCGTCCCATCGACGCTGCCGGTTCTAGCTGAGTCGTTTGCCGGGCCAGTGGAATTATCGACGCGCAGCTGCGGTCCGGTGGGGATATCGGAGCGCATCAGCCCGTGGAAACGCGCCGGATCGACGGGTCTTAGCGGCGCCGGCCGGGCAAGGTCGCGAAGCCGGTCGATGGCCTCGCGGGTCACATTGTGATCATGGGCGGGCGGGGTCGCGATATCGGGCGGCGGCTGCGGCGTTGCGGGCCGACGCGGCGGTTTCTGCGGCGCGGCACGGCGCGGCGGAGGTTCGGCCACGGGCAGTCCGGTCTCGATGACGAGGTCCGAGGGGCCGCCGGTCATGATGACATGCTCGACATTGTCGCGGCGGATGATGACGACCTTGCGCTTAGAGTCGACCACGGCGGAGTCGATGATGCTCAGCCGGCGCTTGCCCGGGCGTCCGAGGTTGGCGCTGGCGCCGGTCGCGACCTTCAGCACCCACAAGCCCAGCACCACGAGAACGAGCACCAACCCGAGCGCGAATGCGGCATTGAGGAAGGAATTGTCGGGCCCTCCGAAAAGGGCCGCTATGAACTGCATGCCGCGCTCCATGGCTACCGGCCCCCTCCGGTGATCCCAGGCAGAATATGCCCAGCATATTGGAGGAATTATGCAGAATGCGAGGCGGGCCTGCGGAGTTCCACCGGGCATTAACCGCCTCTTAACCATGCGGGCGGCAGGATTTGCCTAGTTGGAAGGGCGAGTCCCGATGGAAATTTCAGGCACCAATCTGTTTCAGGCGCTGGCCGCGAAGATGCGCTGGCACCAGGCGCGGCAGTCGGTGCTGGCCGAAAACGTCGCCAATGCCGACACGCCCGGTTACACCGAACGCGACCTCAAGCCATTCAGTTACGGCGACAGCGGGCCGAAATCGGTGGCCATGATGACCGTCAGCAGCTCGAGCCCGATGAACTTCCACATCGCGAGCGGCGGCGGTGATGCCGGCTTCGATTCGGGTGCCGACGGCACCGAGGTCACGCCCTCGGGCAACAGCGTGACGGTCGAGGATGAGATGATGAAGGTCTCGTCCAACGACATGGACTACCAGACGGCAACGGCGCTCTACACGCGCTCTATCCGGCTGATCCGCCTGGCGCTCGGCAAGGAGGTCTGAGGCTCGTGAACGATTTCCTCTCATCGCTCAAGATCGCGGCCAGCGGGCTGACCGCGCAAACTGCCCGCATGCGAGTGATCGCCGAAAACATCGCCAACGCGGATTCGGCCGGCAAGACGCCGACCGACCAGCCCTACCGCCGGCGCATCCCGACCTTCCAGACCGTCCTCGATCCACAGACCGGCGACGAGGGCGTCAAGGTTGGTAATGTGGCGCTCGACATGTCGGATTTCGAAACGCGTTACGAGCCCGGTCATCCGGCGGCGGACCCCAATGGCTACGTCAAATATCCCAACGTCGATCCGCTGGTCGAAGCGGTGGACATGCGCGAAGCGCAGCGGACCTACGAAGCGAACCTCAATGTCGTGACGGTCACCAAGCAGATGCTGAGCCGCACGCTCGACATCCTCAAGGGCTGAGCCCGAAAGGTAGAATCACATCATGGCCGTGCCGTTCAACGCCGTCGCCAATGCCTATGCGAACGCTTCCAAGCTCATTGCCGACGCCGCCAAAGCTTCAACCCCTGCCTCAGGATCGGGCGGGCAAACCCCTGATTTCGGCAAGCTTCTGAGCGACAGCATGCAGGGGGTGATGGATGCCGGAAAGAAGAGCGATCAGATGTCGCTTGATCTGGTGAACGGAAAAGCCAACGTGGTCGACGTGGTGACGGCAATCAGCCAGACCGAGCTCGCGATGGAGAGCATGGTGGCCGTCCGCGACAAGGTGATTTCCGCCTATCAGGAAATCATGCGCATGCCGATCTAGAAGCAGCGCCAGAGCAAGAAGGTAAGCCATGGACGGTGCTCAGGTACTCGATATCGCCCGGGACGGCATCTGGGTGATGATCCTCGTGGCGGCGCCCATGATGCTCGTGGGGCTGGTTGTCGGGCTCGTCATCGCACTGTTCCAGGCGCTGACCCAGATTCAGGAACAGACGCTGGTGTTCGTACCAAAGATCATCGCGATCTTCGTCGTCATGCTGATCGCGTTGCCTTTCATGGGCGCGACGATGTCCGGCTACATGACGCGGCTCGCCGATCTGATCGTGACCGGCGGATGACCGTCTCGCTGGCCTGGCTGCCGGCCACGGCCTACTTCTATGTGCTCATCTTTGCGCGGGTTGGCAGCATATTGATGCTGATCCCAGCCCTCGGCGAAGTCGTGATCCCGGCACAGATGCGTCTGGGTTTCGCGCTGGTCTTCTCGCTGGTCCTCTATCCGCTGATCCAACCGCAGCTGCCGGCCGTGCCGGGAGAGATCGTGGGCATCCTCGTGATGCTGCTGCATGAAATTGCGGTCGGTCTGATCCTTGGCGCCATCACGCGCTTCGTGACGCTCGCGGCCTCGGTCGCAGGCTCAATAATCGCCTTTCAATCCGGCTTGTCGGGCGTGCAGGGCGCAGATCCCATCAACGGCGGCACCCAAGGCGCGCTGATTGGCGCGTTCCTTTCAATGCTCGGGGTGACGCTCATCTTTGCCACCGATCTCCATCACGTCGCCCTGATGGCGATCCGGGACAGCTATTCGATTATGCCGCCGACGGCGCCGCTGATGTTCGGCGATGCGGCGCAGATGGCGGTGCAGTCGGTGGCCTCCGCATTCCTCATCGGCGTCCAGATGTCGGCGCCGTTCATCGTGCTTGGACTCGTGTTCTATCTGGGCATGGGGCTGCTCGGTCGCATGATGCCGCAGCTGCAGGTGTTCTTCGTGGTGATGCCAGCGACGATCTGGGTCGGGCTGATCCTGTTCGCGCTGCTCCTGATGATGATGATGGGGTGGTATCTCACCCATTTCGAGACCGAGCTCGCGCAGTTTCGGGGAGCCTAAGTGAGCGACGACGCCCCGGAACAATCCAGCAAGACCGAAGACCCTTCGCAAAAACGCATCGAGGATGCGCGGCAGCGCGGGGATGTGGTCAAGAGCCAGGAGGTCAACAACTGGTTCATGATCGCCGGCTCCGCGCTGCTGTTTGCGCTGATGGCGGTGCCGATGGTGTCGGGGCTGGGAGAGAACCTCAAGGTACTGATGGCCAATGCGGATGGCTTCCATATCGGCGGTCCTGCGCTCGGGTTCTTCTTCATGAAGCTCGCGGGGTCGATCCTCATGGCCGCGCTGCTGCCCTCCATCATCCTCGCGGGCTTCGCGGTCGCGGGCAATCTGGTGCAGCATCGGCCTTTGCTGTCGCTTGAGCCGATCAAGCCGAAGCTCAGGAAGATTTCGCCGCTTGAGGGCGGCAAGCGCATGTTCTCGCGCGACGCGCTTGTCAATTTTGCCAAGGGGCTGTTCAAGATCGCGGTGGTGAGCGGCGTGATCCTCGCCGTGCTCTGGCCGGAGCGCGACCATCTCGAGACGATGGTGACACTCGATCCCGCGCTGCTGCTGCCGACCTTCCAGCAGATGGGCCTCAAGGTCTTCGGCGCGGTGTTGGTCATCGTGACGATCATCGCACTCGCCGACTACGTCTATCAGCGCAACCGCTGGTGGAACCGGCTGAAGATGACGGTCCAGGAGGTGCGCGACGAATTCAAGCAGATGGAAGGCGACCCCACGATCAAGGGCCGTATTCGGGCGGTTCGCAACGAGCGGGGCCGCCGGCGCATGATGGCCAATGTGCCGGACGCGACCGTCGTCATCACCAACCCGACCCACTACGCCGTGGCGCTGAAATACGACCGCACGATGCCGGCGCCGGTCTGTCTCGCCAAGGGCGCCGACGACGTGGCCCTCAAGATTCGCGAGATCGCCAAAGCAAATGAGGTGCCGATCGTCGAGAATCCGCCGCTGGCGCGGGCGCTGTTCGCTGCCGTGGACGTCGACGAGCCCATTCCGACCGAACACTTCAAGGCCGTAGCGCAGGTGATCGGCTTCGTCATGCGGATGAAGGACAAACCTCGTTGGCGGGCGTGAGCAAATCCCCCGGCGTGACGGGCGCGCGCTACCGCCTGAGGGGGCCATTTGCTAGAGGTTGAGGGGGCGATTCGGCGCCTTGGCGAAGATCTCGGGGTTTGGGAATGTCCAGCACGCCTGCTGACGAGGACAACTACCCTAGCCCGCTGGTTGCAGGGACCCGTGGCATGACAGGACTGTGGCGCGTTGTGGCGCTGGCCGCCGCCTTCATCATCGTTGCGGTCGCGATCTCGGCCCTCGGGCAATACATTCCCCCCGATGCAATTCTGATCTTTGTCGGCCTGCTCGCGGTGGCGGGCGTCTTTTGTCTCTTTGCCATCACCGCCGGCGTGCTGCGGTTTTCATCGCAGGCCGAAGATACGCACACGCTGTCGCGCGCCATCGTCGACAGCCTGCCGTTCGGCGCTGTCGTCGCCGATCGCGACGGCAAGATCTCGTATGCCAACGCGCAATATGGCGACATCGCTGGAGGGGTAAGCGAGGGCGTGCCCGTCGGCGTGCCGCGGCTCTTTGCCGGGCAGCCCGAGGCGGGCGAAGCGATCTACCGGATCTCGCGCGCGGCGCGCGATGGACGGCCGGCGAGCGAGGACATTCGCGTAGCGGGCGGCCTCGGTGGCTCGATGGGAGGTTCGGAAAAAGACGCCTGGTATCGCGTCGCCGTTCGCTCGCTTCCTGAAGTCGACGGCGTCTCGCGGCCCCTGGTGCTGTGGACCGTCGAGGACATCACGCGCGACCACGAGCGGCAGGATAATGCCTTCCTCGAGCTGCAGCGGGCGATCGATTATCTCGACCACGCGCCGGCGGGCTTCTTTGCGGCTGACCCGAAGGGCAGGGTGCAGTATTTCAATTCCACGCTTGCCGACTGGCTGGGCTACGACCTCGCAGGATTCGAGGCGGGTACCATTCGGCTGGCCGATATCGTGCGCGGCGACGGCGCGAGCCTGTTGATGCGCGGCCGCGCCGATGGCGAAATCCGCACCGAGATCATCGACGTCGACCTGGTGAAGCGAAACGGCACCTCCGTGCCGGTGCGCCTGTTGCATCGCGCAGCGCGGCTTGCCGATGGGGAACTGGGCGAGACGCGCACGCTCGTGCTCGACCGACGGAGCGGCGCCGAGCAGGAGGAAGCGCTGCGCGTTTCTGAAGTGCGGTTTGCGCGCTTCTTCAACGACACGCCCTTCGCGATTGCGACCCTCGACAAGGACGGCCGCATCGTCCGCACCAATGCACCGTTCAGCCGTATCTTCGGCTGGGCAGGGAGCGAGAAGCCGCTTGACCGCGTCTCGATGTCGGAGCTGCTGTCGGATGCGAGCCGTGCGCGCTTTGCCGAGGCGGTGAGCGCAGCGCTCGCGCACAAATCGGCCATCGAGCCGGTGGACGCGCAGCTCGCGCGCGAGGGCGACCCGGCGGTGCGGCTTTACCTCTCGAGCTCGGAGGAAAGCGAAGGCTCGCCCGAGCGGGTCAATGTCTATGCGCTCGACATGACTGAACAGCGCAAGCTCGAGGCGCAATTCGCGCAGGGCCAGAAGATGCAGGCCGTCGGCCAGCTCGCCGGCGGCGTGGCGCACGACTTCAACAATGTGCTGACGGCGATCATCGGCTTTTCGGATTTGCTGCTGCTCAAGCACAAGCCGGGCGATCCGAGTTTTGCCGACCTCATGTCGATCAAGCAGAGCGCCAATCGTGCGGCGGGCCTGACGCGGCAATTGCTGGCGTTCTCGCGGCGGCAGACCCTGCGTCCGCAAATCCTCGAGATGCCGACGCATATCGACGATCTCACGGTGTTGCTGAAACGCCTGATCGGCGAGCGCATCACCCTGCATGTCGAGCACGCGCAGAACATCTGGCCGGTGAAAGCCGACCTCGTGCAGCTCGAGCAGGTTGTGGTCAATCTCGTGGTCAATGCGCGCGATGCCATGCCCAATGGCGGCTCGATCACCATCCGTACGCGCAATGTCGGCGAAGGGGAGGCGTCGGGGCTGACCTATACCGGTATGCCGGCCGCCGACTATGTGCTGCTCGAAGTCGAGGACACCGGCACCGGCATGACGCCCGAGATCATGGAAAAGATCTTTGAGCCCTTCTTTTCCACCAAGGAGCTCGGCAAGGGCACCGGGCTTGGTCTGTCGACCGTCTACGGGATCATCAAGCAGACGGGCGGCTTTATCTATCCGGAGTCCGAAGTCGGACGCGGGACAGTGTTCCGCATCTATCTCCCCCGCCATGTTGCCGCCGAGGGCGAAACCGTCGCGCGAACGTCGACTGCCGCCGTGGTGAAGGATCTCACCGGCCACGAGCGCATCCTCCTGGTCGAGGACGAGGACAATGTGCGCTCCTTCTCCGCCCGCGCGCTGCGCACCACGGGATACGAGGTCTTCGAGGCGGACAGCGGCGAACAGGCACTCGAGGTGCTCGACGACATCGGCGGCCAGATCGACCTCATGGTGTCGGACGTCGTGATGCCGGAGATGGATGGGCCGGCGCTGCTGATCCAGGTCCGCAAGAAGCTGCCCAATCTCAAGGTGATCTTCGTGTCCGGCTATGCCGAGGAAAATGTCCGACAGGACATCGCCGACGACCAGAGCGTCGAATTCCTCGCCAAGCCCTATTCGCTCGACCAGATCAACTCCAAGGTCAAGGAAGTGCTCGGCAAGGGCGGCCAGACGCTGCAGTAGAATGGCGTTGCACCCGCTCGACAATCCGGTCTGGTCCGCGCTGAGCGGGCGGCAGGAAGCGTTTGCGGTGGTTTCGGGCCGGTTCCGCCGTTTTCGGCGCGACGTTGGAATCTTCATCGCGGCGGAAGATCAAGCGGAAGGTTTCGACAACCTGGACGAGGCGCTCGGGGCGGGCGAAATCGCGGGCGTCGTCACAACGCAGCCGATCGCGGCACCGGCCGGCCTCGAGATCGTAGAGTTCATCGGCGTCCCGCAGATGGTGGCGCGGCGGGATATCGATGCTGCTCCGCTGCCGGTTCCGATCACTCCGCTGTCCGACGCGCACGTGGCGGCGATGCTCGAGCTGGTTAATCTCACCCATCCGGGGCCATTCATGCCCAGGACCATCGAGCTGGGTCGCTATCGCGGCATTTTTGATGGCGGACGATTGGCGGCGATGGCCGGCGGCCGGATGCGTCCCAATGGCTTTGCAGAGATCAGCGCCGTCTGCACCCATCCGGACTATCAGCGGCGTGGCTATGCGACGGCGTTGATCGCGGCGGTGGCTCGCGACATCGTCGCGGCCGGCGACGTCCCCTTCCTTCACGTGCGCGGCACGAACGCGGGCGCGATCGAAGCTTACAGGAAGCTCGGTTTCGAGACCCGGCGCGAGATGATTTTCACGATCCTCAAACGACCGGACTAGGCCTCAGCCTTTCGGCAGCGGCGTGCGCGGATCGACCAGCTTGGCAGCGAGCAGATCGTGCCAGAACGAGGTCGGGATGGGCGTCTCCCACCAGGCCAGTGTCGACTTGACCTCGGCCGGCGAGCGTGGGCCGGTCAGCACGCTGCACACAGCAGGGTGGGTCAGCGCAAACTTAAGCGCCGCGGCGCCGATCGGAATCTTGTGGTCCGCGCAGAATGTTTCGAGTTCACGCACGCGCTTGGCGATTTCGGGCGGCGCCTTGTCGTAGTTCCAAAGCCCCATCCCCATCAGCGCACCGCCGTTGAACGGGGCGGCAGCGACGACCGACGTGCCGCGCTTGAGGCAGGTCGAAAGCAGCGGCTCCAGCGAGGTCTGATCGAGCATCGTGTAGCGGCCGGCCAGCAGAAAGACGTCCCAGTCGCCCAACTCGAGTGCGTCCATCAGCACCTGGTTCTCGTTGACGCCTAGGCCGATCGCTTTCACGAGGCCGGCCTTCTTGAGATCGAGCAGGGCGCGATAGCCGCCGGTCTCGAGCTGCCGCCAATAGACATAGTTTTGCTCGGCGCCGTGCGTCATGACGCCGATATCATGGACAAAAAGGATGTCGATGCTGGCAAGGCCCAGGCGCTGGCGGCTGTCCTCGAAACTGCGGATCACGCCGTCATACGTGTAGTCGTAGACGATCTGGAAGGGGAACGGCTTGACCCACGCCTCGCTGGTGGTCCGCGCCGCGCGATAGGGCGCAAGCAGGCGTCCGACCTTGGTCGACAGGATGATACCCTCGCGCCGATCGCGCAACCCATCGCCGACCATGTGCTCGCCGCGGCCAAGGCCGTATTGCGGCGCCGTATCGACGAAATTGATGCCGGCTTCGACGCCGGCGATCACCGTCTGCCGGGCCTGGTCGTCAGGGACCTCGCTGAAGATGCCGGCGAGACTGGCGCTGCCGAGGCTGAGCTCGGTCACCTCGAGCCCGGTCTTGCCCACCGGCCGCGTCTTGAACTTTGCCATCTTCGCCTCCGCGTTGTCTTTTGACACTGACATGTCAGTGGCGCGGGTCAAAGTCCAGAGGCATCGCTGCGGTACGCGGTCTCAGCCGGGGTACCAGATTTTGCGCGGATCGTCGGGACTGCGCACGTAAGAGAAAGCGCGATCGCAGAGGGCGGCAGTATCCACCTTCGGGGTCCAGCCAAGCTCGAGCCGAGCCTTGGCGTTGTCGAGCAGATTGGACACGAACGGCGTTTCGATACGCACCGGCGTCATGCCGCGGGTGCGCTCGAGGTGTGAGGCAACCACTGCGTAGTCCACCGGCTCGGTGATGGCGATGTTGAACAGTTGCCGCCGGGCGGCAGGATGATCGATCGCGGCGAGGATCGCCTCCACCAGGTCGTCGACATGGACGAAGTTGCGGCGCAAGGGATAGCCGTCGGCGTCGATGAGCAGGGGCACCGCGTTTTGAGCCGCGTATTGGCGGCGCTGGTCGGGGCTGATGAGCGTGTCCCAGTCGGGGCCGCCGAACTGGCCGGCTCCGAAGCTCAGGGCGAATTTGAAGTCGTCCTTCTCCATGATCCAGGGCGCGCGCAAGGTCGTCCAGTTGACCCCATACTGGATGCCCGCCTGCTCGAGCATCACCTCTTCGACGATCTTGGTGAGGGCATAGACGCCGGGATAGCCGCGGCGCGGCGATGCTTCCGTCACCGGCCCGTCATAGCGGACGAAGCAATGGCCGACCGAACAGTCGCCGCCGATGAGAATAAACTGCCGGCCATCGGCGTTGCGCCGAAAGGCTTCGGTGAGGAGAAACATGCCCTTGACGGCGACGTCGATCGCGTGGGCGGGGTCTTCCTTGACCGCGGCCATATGGAGCACGTGGGTCGTTCCGCTCATGGCGCGATCGATGATCGCGGCATCGGCGATCGATCCTTTGATCACCCGCAGGCGATCAGTCTCGGGCAGCATCCGGTTGTTGCAGATCGCGACGATTTTGGCGGAGGACCAGCGAGGGTCGGCGAGGAACCGGGCGAGGAAGGCCTGACCCACCTTGCCGGTGGCTCCAGTGACGAGAAGCTGCAATCGATCCCCCGATGCAAAAAGAAAGGGCGCGCCGAAGCGCGCCCTCGTAACCGATACCCGCTAGCGTTACTTCGCGATGCAGGTATCTACGTTGTCCTTGGTGCAGACATCGAGGCCGGTGAAGACCGGATCATCGACCTTCTCACCCTTGATCAGCGAGATCATGACGGACGGGGCCTTGTAGCCCATTTCCGCGGGACGCTGGCCAACCAGGATGTTCACAAGGCCTTCCTTCAGAAGCGGGATTTCGTCACCGATCGTATCGGTCGAAACCACTTCGAGAGTGTGGCTGGCGATCTTGTCCTTCACGGGGTTGAACAGGTCACGGTAGGCCTGCGGCGCCATAAACAGCGGCCAGCCGCCCATCATGGCAAACGCCTTGATGTCGGGGTTGGCAGCGAGGATATCGCTCATCGACTGCACACCCTTGGCGCCGTCGTCATTGGTGAACACCGGGCAGCCAGGTGCATCGGTCCAACCACCTTCGCCGGCCAGAGCGGTGAGGTCCTTCTTGCCGCTTACGCCATCACGGAAGCCCTGAGCTCGCGCCAGAATGTTGGCGGCAGCAGGGTTACCTTCGATCAGACAGACCTTGCCACCATTGGGGTTGTTCTTCTTGACGTATTCGCCGAGCTGAACACCCATGGTGTAGTTGTCTGTTCCCAGGTATGTCTTGCGAAGCGCGGCGTCGTCCTTGGACAGGTCGGCGTCGACGGTCATGATTGGGATCGTCGGGTTGGCCGACTTGATCGTCTGTCCGATGAGCTGAGCATTCGACGGCGAAATCGCGATCGCGGCCGTATCCGGCTTAGCCAGCAGGTCGCTCACGATCTGGGCTTCGCCGGCTTCATCCGAGGTCGAGGCCGGGCCGGTGTAGAAGCAGGTGTATTCGGAGCTTGCATTCTCCGAATTCCACTTCTCGCAGCCCTGATGGATCAGTTCGAAGAAGGCGTTGTCGAGCCCCTTCACGACGATGGCGAGAACTTTCTTGTCGGCGGCCGACGCCTGGCCGGCAAAGGCCAGTGCTGCGGCTGCTGCGGCAAGCACGATAACTTTCTTCATGGATTTCCTCCCGATAGAGCATGAGGCTCATTTCCGCCGTTGCCCTCATAAGCAAAAAGGCGGTTTCTGAATCCTCCGGGCGATTTGATAGTCTGGCTGACGCACGAGCGTCAAACAGAAAATCATACTAATTGGGTTTAGGCGGCGTTGCGTCACCCAGTCGATTTCTCTACGGTCCGCCTGTCTAGGGCACACAGGAGGAGGAGCCTGCGGCTTTGGCCCGCTCGCACCGCTGAGGCGGTGGCGATTGCGGGGCTATGCCATTGGGCTTGATGCGCTTGCCAATCTTGGAACTGAACAACATCTCGAAGCACTTCGGTGCGATCCATGCCGTCAACGACGTTTCACTCTCCCTCGAGCCGGGTGAAGTGGTTGGACTGATGGGCGACAACGGCGCCGGCAAGTCCACCCTCGTCAAGATGATCGCGGGCAATTTTCCGCCGACCGCCGGGCAGATCCGGATCGAAGGGCAGGACGTCCACCTCGCGCACCCCGTCGCGGCGCGCCGGGCGGGTATCGAGATCGTTCACCAGGACCTCGCCCTCTGCAACAACCTCACGGCCGCCGCCAATGTTTTCCTGGGGCGCGAAGCCCGCAAGGGCGTCGGCCCACTATCGGTGCTCGACTATCCATATATGTACAAGAAGGCGGGCGAGCTCTTCATGGAGCTCAAATCCGAAACGCGCCCGCGCGACCTGATCAAGCAGATGTCCGGCGGGCAGCGGCAGGCCGTGGCGATTGCACGCACCATGCTGTCCAAGCCTAAGGTGGTGCTGATGGACGAGCCGACAGCGGCCATCTCGGTCCGCCAGGTGGCCGAGGTGCTCAATCATATCCGGCAGTTGCGCGACCAGGGCGTCGCGATCGTGCTGATCAGTCACCGCATGCCCGACGTGTTCGCCGTAGGCGATCGCGTCATCGTGCTGCGGCGCGGCCGCAAGGTTGCGGATAAGCGTATCAAGGATAGCTCGCCGGAGGAGGTCACAGGCCTCATCACCGGCGCGATCGAACAGGTGGCATGATGGCGAGCACCACGTCTTCGTCTCTCGAACAGATCATCGGCAAGCAGGAAATGACTTGGGTGACGCGCGTCCTGCGCAGTCAGACCTTCTGGGTCATCGTCGCGATCATCTGCGCCTGTATCTATCTGAGCCTGGCGGCGCCAAACTCGTTCCCGACGCTCAAGAACTTCTACAACATCACGCGCAATTTCACGTTCACGGCGATCATCGCCCTGGGCATGACATTCGTCATTATCACCGGCGGCATCGATCTGAGCGTCGGCTCGACGCTCTGCCTGTCCTCAATGGTGCTCGCGGTGACGATGCACAACGGCGCCAGCCTCGAGCTTGGCATCGTCTATTCGTTGCTCTCCGGCCTCGCGGTTGGCCTCTTCAATGGCATCTTCGTCGCCTACCTCAAGTATCCGCCTTTCGTGGTGACGCTGGGCATGCTCTCCATTGCGCGCTCGATCGCGATGGTCGTCTCTGCAAACCAGACGCTGTTCCAGTTCGGCCCGGATCATAGCCGCCTTCTGGCTCTCGGCGGTGGTGCGACGTTCGGAATTTCCAACCCGGTGTTCTACACCGTGATCCTCGCGCTGGTGGTCGGCTTCGTGCTTCGCTTCACGCGCTTCGGCCGTTACGTGTTCGCCATCGGCGGCAACGAGCACGCGGCGACGCTGGCCGGTTTGCCGGTGCGCGGCGTCAAGGTGGCAGTGTATTGCGTGTCCTCACTCGCCGCTGCACTCGCGGGGATCGTGGAGACCGGCTGGCTGGGCGCCGTCACAACCAATATCGGCACCGGCATGGAGCTACAGGTCATTGCCGCAGCGGTGATCGGCGGAGCGAGCCTTGTGGGCGGTGCCGGAACGGCACTTGGGGCCCTCGTTGGCGCGGCACTGCTCGAAATCATCCGGAACAGCCTGGGCCTGCTCGGCATCAACGCGTTCTGGCAGGGGGCCTTCATCGGCTCGGCGATCCTCATCGCCGTGGCCTTCGAGCGCGTTCAGCAGTTGCGGTCGCGGGACTAGGACGGGCCTGCGGGCGGGGTGCCGACATGCAGGGGGCGCCGCAGCACGCCTATGTGAGCGTCCCCGGCGCCGCGCGCTCGCAGACGAGCAGGGTCGTCAACGATCTAGGGCGCACGATCATCTCCGGCCGGCTTGCAGAGGGCAGCCTGCTTCCGGGAGACAGCGAGCTGATCGAGCGCTATGGCGTATCGCGAACCGTTTTGCGCGAGGCCTTCCGCACGCTCTCGGGCAAGGGGCTCGTGCATGCCAAGGCACGGATCGGCACCAAAGTGCGGCCGCGCTCGGACTGGAACCTCTTCGATCCCAGCGTTCTGGTCTGGCACGCGGAGCAGGGATTCTCGCCGGACTTCCTCAAACATCTGGGTGAAATCCGGTTGGCGCTCGAGCCGGAGGGCGCCGCGCTCGCGGCGCAGCGCCGCTCGGCACAGCAGCTCGAAGATATGCGCGACTGGTTGGGCAAGATGAGCGCGTCGGGCGTCAGCAAAGCCGACTTCGTCCGCGCGGACCTGGGCTTGCATCTGACGATCGCGGCCGCGGCGGGCAATCCGTTCTTCGTATCCATCTCGACGCTTATCGAAGTCGCGCTCGATGCGATGCTGACCGCGTCGTCTCCGACGGAGGACCCGCAGCGCTTCGCGATCTCCGTCCGCGATCATGCCGGTATTGTTACCGCAATCGCGGCGAAGGATGCGGAGGCCGCGCGGCGTCATATGCGCGCCGTGGTCCAGATGGGCATCGATCAGTCGAGCCAGGCGCTGGACACGGCGGCTGTACCACGTCGATAAAGCTTCTGTGCGAAACGGCGCGGCGGGTGTTTCGGCGCCCAAGCCGATGATAGAATCTGGCTCGGGGTTTGTGGCGGGCTCGGTAGGAAATGGCAACGGCGCTCTATATCGTGATTCAGAGCAGGGATAAGTGGTGGGTCGATTTCGAGGGCCGCAGCCACGGACCCTACGAGACGCGCGAAACCGCGGCTCTGGGCGCGCGCAGCATCGCCCAGGAGGCAAACCACAAGAGCCGCAATAGCGAAGTGCTCGTCCCCGATGGCGACGGCAAGTACTGGGTGATCTGGGCCAGCAATGTTGTCGGCGCGATGACGCCGCGGCCCGTCAGCCGGCCAGCCAAGAGCGCCGCGTAGCCACGCGCTATTCGCGCGCGAGGGCTTCCACCGGATCGAGGCGCGCGGCCGAGCGCGCCGGCATGAAGCCAAATCCGACCCCGATCAGGGTCGATGAGATCAATGCCGCGACGATCGACAGCGTCGAGTAGCTGAGCCGGGCGCCCGAAAGGAACGAGCTCAGGCCGAAGCCGAGTGCGAAGCTGAGGACGATCCCGGCGATGCCGCCGACGATGCAAACCAGCACGGCCTCGGTCAGGAATTGCCGGAGGATATCGCCGCGCCGCGCTCCGACCGCCATGCGGATGCCGATCTCGCGGGTGCGCTCGCTCACGGAGACGAGCATGATGTTCATGACGCCGATGCCGCCAACGATCAGCGAGATCACCGCGATGGCCGAGATCAGCACGGTCAGCGTCTGGCTGGTCGACTGGATCGTGTCGCGGATGGTGTTGGTGTTTTGGAGGAAGAAATCGGTCTTGCCGCCATGCAGGCGCGTGAGGAGGTCGGTGATCTGGGACTGCGCGGTCGCCATGTCGGCGCTGTCGCTCACCCGCACGGTGATCTGGCTCAGATAGTGCTGGCCGAGGATGCGATCCATCACGGTCGTGTAGGGCAGGTAGATCGCCGGATTCGAATTGCCGGGGCCGAAGCTTGCCGCCGGGGTCACGACGCCCACGATCCGAACCGGCACGTGACCGACCACGATGACCTGGCCGATGGGGTATTCCCCGTGCGTGAAGATCGCCGTTTGCGCGTTGGTGTCGATCACGGCCACCTGCGCGCGGCCATCGACACTGGCTGAGGTGAAGCCGGCGCCGGTGCCGATCGTCGATCCGCTGACCCGGAAGTAATCCTGCCCGACCCCGCTCACCTGTGCGTTCACGGCGACATTGCCGAACAGCACCGATGCATTGGTCGAGACCCGAGGCGTGACGCTGTCGGCATAAGGCTGGGTTGCAATGGCATCGGCGTCGGTCGCGAGCAGCGTGCGAATGCGGCCCTGGCCGCGATCGCCGAAGCCGGAGCCGGGATAGATGTTGATGGTATTGGTGCCGATCGAGGCGATGTTCTCGAGCACGGTCTGCTGGCTGCCCTGCCCGAGAGCCACGACCGAAACTACCGACGCAATGCCGATGATGATCCCAAGCATCGTGAGGAACGTGCGCAGCTTGTGCGCGGCCATGGCCCGCACGGCCATGCGCATCGCCTCGAGGCTGCGGTCGATCCATTGCAGCGGAGCCAGCCCGCGGCGCTGAATTTGCGGCGGGGCGACAGCCGATGTTGTGGCTTCCGCGTTGCGGGTATCGGCGACGACGCGGCCATCCGAAATCTCGATCATCCGGTCGGTTTGTCGCGCGACCGCAGGATCGTGCGTGACGATGATGATCGTGTGGCCCTCCGCATTGAGATCCTTGAGGAGAGCCATGAGGTCGGCGCCGGATTTGGAGTCGAGGGCGCCGGTCGGTTCGTCCGCGAGAATGACCTCGCCGCCATTCATCAGGGCGCGCGCGATGCTGACCCGTTGCTGCTGGCCGCCGGACAGAGCGGATGGGCGATTGCGCAGCCTGTCGCCGAGGCCTAGGCGCCGCAGCAGATCGGTGGCGCGCCGCACGCGCGCGGCGGTCGGTGCGCCCGCATAGATCGCGGGCATGGCGGCGTTCTCCACCGCATCGAGATCGGCCAGCAGCTGATAGCGCTGGAAGATGAAACCGAAATGTTCGCGGCGGAGTGCCGCCAGCTCGTCCGGCCCGAGCTTGCTCACATCGTCGCCGGCAAAGCGGTAGGTGCCCTCGGACGGGCGATCGAGGCTGCCCAGAATATTCATGAGCGTCGACTTGCCCGAGCCCGAGGCGCCCACGATCGCGAGCATCTCGCCGGAGGCGATATCGAGATCGACATGATCGAGCGCGGTGACCGTTTCACCGCCGGTCACGTAGCGGCGAGTGAGGCCACGCAGTGAAATCAGCGGCGCCGATGTCGAAGCTTCAGCCACGGAACCGCCCGCCGCCACCGCCGCCGAACAGCCCGCCGGCAGGCCGGCTGCCGCCGCCGGGGGTCGCGCCGCCGCCGTTCCCGCCAAAATTGCGCGCGCCGACAACCTGGTCCCCCTCGTTGAGACCGGAGACGATTTCGGCGGTGATGTTGTTGTTGAGGCCGACCGTGACCTCGGCAGGCTTGGTCTCGCCGGAACTAGGATCTAGGACAAGCACCCGATAGCTGCCGTTGGGCCCGGGCGTGCCGAGCACCGACGCGGGCAGGGTCAGAACGCCCGTCTTGCTGTCGATCACGATGCTCACCTGCGCGGTCATGGCTATCCGCAACCGGTGGTCCGGGTTCGCGACCGAAAAGATCGCGTTGTAGTAGATGGCGTTGTCGGTGCCGGTCGTGCCGGTGTCCGACGTCGTGATGGCGTCGGGGGCCGGCTCGATCGAGAGCAGGGTCGCGGGGATCTTGTTGTTGGGGTCGCCCAGGATCGTGAAGGTCGCCTTCTGCCCGGGCGCCACCTTGGTGACGTCGGCTTCCGACACCTGGGCCTTGATCAGCATGGTGTCGAGGTCGGCGAGCTTGACCATGGTGGGCGAGCTTTGGTTCGCATTGACGCTCTGGCCTTGAGTCACGAGCACGGCGACGACTGTGCCGC
>Ga0068853_100000531_pt1 | contig 25891 bp, 50 predicted proteins | sample KBSCornC32_FD_65655 | JGI IMG/M metagenome (GOLD analysis project Ga0068853, IMG submission 65655) | Corn rhizosphere microbial communities from Kellogg Biological Station, Michigan, USA - KBS Corn C3-2 | ecosystem: Host-associated > Plants > Roots > Rhizosphere > Soil ... | reverse complement strand
CAAGTTGCGGATGTCCCGAGCCACCGCCGAGAAGTTGGCAGCTTGGCTAAACCATGCACTTGCTCGTCGCTAGCCCGCTCACCTCAATCGCTCTATCGATGGATCGCATCAGCGCCTCCCGGCCGGCGAGCGCATTCGCTCCGAAGTAAAGGCCAATTCGCTTGCCGGAGGCGCTGGCTTCGACTCGCCACGACCAATCAGCAGGGTCAATTCGGATGGAAATGCTGACCCCCGACTCATCACAAACCTCGACTGCATTGTCGGTCGCCGCTCCGTCGCCCAACCGGTAGCGGCATGTCGCACGCACAACTTCATCCATCACTGACCTCCGCGCCGTAGCGCTCCATCGGTAGGACAGCCCTACCCGCTCAGACCAAGCCCGCCGCGCGCGGGCTTTTCTTCGTCTGGGCGAATGGTAGCGTATTCCTAGCGAAACGCTTGACGACGCTCTAGCGTTTCGCTACATTGACTCCATCAGCACACCGAACCCGATGGAGACGCAGATGACAGCAGCAGAGATCACGAAGGCCTTGAAGGCGACGGCTACGGTCACAGCCGCCGATGCAGCGCTGATGATCGACGCGCTGTCCTGCCTGATCGCCCGCAGCAGCGACATCGCCGACCGCGAAGTCCGCATCGCGACTTACGACAAGCTCGACGAGGCAGCGGACCTGATGACCGACGCGCGGCCCACCGGCGGCCGCTTCATCGGACTGGTCAGCGAAGGCGGCGAGCAGTTCGCTGTGTATCGCGGGGTGGCGCTGTGAAGGCCGGCCCGCAATCCTGGGCCGTCGGCGAGGCCGTGCAAACCGGCTTCCTGACCCTGACCGTCCGCGCCATCCTGCCCGCTGACGGCGGCCCGACCCGCTACCTGCTGAGCAACGCGGCCGGCACGAAGCTCTATCGCTTCTCGCCCTACACCGGCGTGCGCACCGTCACCGTCGAAGAAGCCCGCGAAATGCTGGCCTCTTCGAAAGAGCAGCTCGAACGCAAGGCCCAGCGCGAAGCCGCGAAGGCCTACGCCGAAGTGCAAGCCGCCGCCGCGATCAACAACCTCCTCGCCACTGCCTGAAAGGACTGCCATGAAGTTCGCCCTCATCAAGTGCGTCGCCGCCCTCGTGATCGCCATGACGCTCGGCGAGGCCTTGCAGCCGCTGGCGTTCATCGTCGCCGGGCTGGGAGGGCGCTGACATGCCCGTCAACGACACGCTCGAAACGGCAGACCTTGACTACGACATGGGCTGCATGACCGAAGACGAGTACGAGGCCGTGGTCGCCAAGCTGACCGAAGCCGCCTGACCGCAACGACACCGGAGACGCCATCATGAACACCATCGAGCGCACGGCCCTGGTCGAGCACACGCTGTATCGCCGCCGGCCGACGCCTGCGCCGTCGTGCGAGGCCCTCATTGCAGCCGAGTCGTGCAACGTCGGTAGCGAGTCCGACGACGCGCCCGGCCACTTCGACCGGCTGATCATCGCGATGAACCGGGAAGACCACGGCGGCCCGATGCCGCACATCCCGCCCGAGCAGATGGTCAACAGCCGCCCGAGCGAGCGATCGCAGCGCTGGGCGACTCGCTGCGTTTACCTGATCGGCCTGATCACCGCACTCGGCATCTGGCGCGGGTTCGTTTCGTGATGTCCCGCCGCGGCCCCGACATGGTCCACCACGCGATAGCCATTGCCGCTTTCGTGATCGGCTTGTGGATGCTCATCGGCTGCGCCGTGGCTGGCGGCCGGTGGCTGATCGCCGCCATCTCTTCCATCAACTGATCAACCCGACCGGAGACTCGATGAACAACGACCTCGCCCTCACCCAAGACCTCGCGCTGCGAGAGTCCGACTCGGGCGCCATCTCGGCCTCGACGCTGTTCCTGAACGATGGCGCGATGGATCGCCTCTACAAGGTCGCCGAGACGATGGCGGCCGGCATCGCGACCGTGCCGAAGCACCTGCAGAAGAACGTCGCGGACTGCTTCGCGGTGGTCACCCAGGCAGCGATCTGGAGAATGAATCCCTACGCGGTAGCGCAGAAGACGCACATCAGTCAGGGCGGCGCACTCGGCTACGAGGGGCAACTCGTCAACGCGGTGGTCACGACGCTCGCCCCGATCCAGAGGCGCCCAGAGTACGAATTCCTCGGCGACTGGTCGAAGATCCTCGGCAAGGTCGAAGAGCGCAAGAGCGACAAGGGCGGGAAATACTACGTCGCCGCCTGGAAGACGGCCGACGAGGCCGGCCTCGGCGTGATCGTGCGTTGCACGCTGAAGGGCGAGACCGAGCCGCGCACTGTGCAAGTGATGATGACCCAAGCCTGGCCGCGCTTCTCGACGCAGTGGGCGACGGACCCGCAGCAGCAGATCTGCTATCTCGCCGTGCGCAAATGGTCGCGTCGCTACACGCCTGACGTGCTGCTGGGCGTCTACACGCCCGAGGAGCAGAACGAGATCGCACCGCGCGACATGGGCCCGGTCGACGAGGTCGGCAAAGGTCGCCATGCAGAGCCGCCAAAGCGGCCCGAGGCGCCGCAGGCGCTGATCGACGCCGCGAAGGCTGCGGCCGAGAAGGGAGTCGCTGCCTATCAAGCCTTCTGGTCTCACGCCGGGAAGGACAACCGCGGCCTGCTCGCGCAGCAGCACGAGGGTTTCAAGACGACGGCGATCGATGCGGACAAGGCGCGCACGGTCGATGCGCCCGCGCCGCCGGCTGCCGACACAAATGCGCCGCTCGCGACCGCGACGTCGGCAACCGATGCCACCGTGATCGACGCCGAGACGGGCGAGATCGATCCCTTCGTGGCTGCGCTCGACAAGGCCGAGCGGGAGCAGCAGCAATGATCGTCATCCAGTGCGAGCAGGGCTCGCCCGAGTGGCACGCCGCCCGTGTCGGCGTCATCACCGGCAGCGAGTTCGTCACCGCCCGTGGCGTCTACAAGACGGGCAAGCAGGCTGGCGAGCCGAATGCGGCAGCGAAGGACTACGCCTTCAAGAAGGCGATCGAGCGCATCGGCGGGAAGCTGCTCGACGACGGCTTCGAAAACTGGGGCATGCGCCGCGGGCACGAGCTCGAGCCGGCCGCTCGCCTGGAGCACGAAGTCCAGCTCGGCGAGACCGTGCACCGCTGCGGCTTCGTCACCACCGACTGCGGCACCTATGGCTGCAGCCTCGACGGGATGATCGGGTTCCATCAGGGAGGCTCCGAGTACAAGGCCTATGCCTCCCCCGAGAAGCTGCGCGAGATCCTGCTCGGAGGCGACCTCGCCGGCGTGATGGACCAGTGCCAGGGCGGCATCTGGATCGCAGAGCTCGAATGGCTCGACTTCTGCCTCTACTGCCCCGAGCTGGCCAGCGCCGGCAGCACGCTCTGGCATCGCCGCATCTACCGCGACGAGGCCTACATCAAGGCGCTGCGCGCTGACCTGGCGAACTTCAATGACCTGGTCTGCGAGTACATGCACAAGCTGCGCGCCGCCCTCGGTGGCCTGCCTGCGGCGCCCATCGCTCCTGCGGCCGCGCCGGCCCCGACCGACCTGCCCGAGAACCTGTTCGCCAACGCCTGAAAGCCCAACCATGGAAGAGATCACCCTACTCGACCCGCAGCCGAAGGCGGCGGACACCTACCTGCCGACTGCGGCCAAGCCAGCGCCGGTGGCTGTCGTCACTGCGGCCGTTGCCACGATGGAGGAGGCAACGCTCGCGCATTTCGCGGAGATGCGCACGACCGTCATGACGTTGGCCGAGCGCTACCGCGCGGTTGCCTACGACGTGATGACGCCGAGGGGCATGAACGACGCGAAGGCCGCGCGCCACGCGCTGCGCGAGGAAGGCCGCTATGCCGTCCAGCGCGTCGAGACGGCGGTCAAGCGCAAGGCGAACGACCTCAAGGGAATCGTCAGCGACACCGCGGCCGAACTGGTGGCGATCATCAAGCCGATCGAGGACGCGATCGACAAGCAGATCGAGGCTCGCGAGGAGTTCCTGAAGGCTGAGAAAGAGCGCCTCGCCACGATCGAACGCCAGCGCAAGGAAGCGCACGAACTGCACATCGCCAAGATCCGCGGCTATCTGGCGCAGGCAGTCGGCCGATCGTCTGACGTGATCCTGTCGGGGATCCAGGTGCTGGAGGCTCGCGCGTTCCCGGCCAGCGAATGGGAGGAGTACGCCGAGACCGCGGCGGCCGCCCGCGATCAAGTGTGCGTGACGCTGCGCGAGATGGCGGCGACGGCGCAGCGGGCCGAAGCCGAAGCTGCCGAACTGGCGCGGGTCAAGGCCGAGCAGGCGCGTATCGCCGAGGAGCAGCGCGTCGAGCGTGAGCGGCTGGCTGCAGAGGCCGATACGGCGCGCAAGGCGTTTGAGGCCGAGCGCGCCGAGCTGGCCCGGCAGCAGGCCGAGCTTGCAGCCGAGCGCCAGCGCTTGGCTGACGCGAAAGCTGTAGTGGATGCGGCGGCACAGGATGCGATCGACGCGATCGAAAGAGACCTGGCGGCAGAGGATGCCGGCCGCTCCGCCGAAGAACGCCGGCTAGAGGCGGCATGTGACTCACTCGACAGCATTGCCTCTCGAGCGAGTCGGGGCGACTATGACGTCGATGAGTACGACGCAGCTGTCGAAGAACTCCATGCCGCTGAGCAGGCTGTTGCCGATGCAGCGAATACCCCGGAAGGCAAGGCCGAATGGCGCAAGCTGCCCGCGCAAGCCTTCGACGCCGCGCAGCAGCTGATCGGCGAAGGGGTCATCACGTCGGTTTCGCTCGACGATGCGACCAACGCTGAACCGGCCTGCATCCCGATCGTCGGCGTCATCCAGGACGAAGCCGAAGCCGAGCCAATCGCCGAAGTCCCGCCGGCGCCCCCGATCAACCTCTCGACGATCGCGGACCGTCTCGGCTGGCGCCTCGATCGCGAGTTCATCGAGGTCACGCTCGGCATCACGTCATCGCATCGAGAGAAGTCGGCAATCTTCTGGCCGGCGACCGCGTGGCCAGCGATCTGCGCCGGGCTGATCGAGCACATCAAAAGCCTGCCCGGAGCTGCAGAGGAGGCCGTCTCGTGAGCGGTCAGCGTCGCGACCTCGGTACGCTCGGCCTGCGCGGCTATGCATCAATCCTGCTGGCGCTCGCGCACGGCCCAGGCACAGAAGGCATCGAAGGATCGGGCCCGGCGACCGTCAACGAGCTCAGCGATCGCACAGGCATCAGCCGACAGAACCTCTCGCGGATCATCACGCGCATGCACACGGTTGGCTTGATCCACGTGCATGACTGGCACACGCAGCGCAACTCGCTGATCCGCCGCTACGCTTTCGGCCCGGTCCGGCTGCCTGATGCCATCAAGCCGAGGCCGAAGTATCCGCCGCGCATCTCGGCAAACCGGACGGACGGCGAGCGCCGCCGAGCCCTCAAGCCGATCGCGTCAATCGTCGGCATCGCCTCTGTTGTCCAGGCGCTGCGCGATGGCCCGCAGACCCGAGAGTGGCTCGCCGAAGAGACCGGCTACAACCGCCAGACGATGGGTCGGCTCATCACGATGATGCACGCCCATCGGCTCGTCTATGTCGCTGAGTGGGTTCGCCCGGGCGACAGCGGACCGTGGCAAGAGGGCTATGCCCTCTGGGGCTTCGACCGCACCGACAAGCGGAAGCCGAAACCGCAAAGCAGCGCGGCGATCTGGGCGCGCTGCTACGGCAAGAAGCAGGCGCGCCGGCAAATGCTCGACATCAGCTTCGCGCTCGCCGGCGCGAGCCACCAGCGCGCGGCCAGCGCGTCCGTCTGATCAAGTACCCATCAAGGAAAACGCCATGAGCCTCGGCCCAGCGATCAACCCGACCAGATTTCTCAACGGCGGCGTATCGACTACCCGCGCCCCTCTGCCTGCTCCAGTGCACCCGATGTGCGCAAGGATGGCGGGGTTTGCGCGGCAGGACTTCGACCCTGCGAAGGATGAAGTTGCGCCGGAACGGACGCCTCCGATGAGGCCGACCACAACGCAAGACGAAAAATGCACCATCACGGTCAGTAACCACTTCACGATCACACCGCAACGGCAGATCGCCGAAGCCTGTGCTACGGCATTGCTCAGGACGAAGAGGGCGCGTGATGTCGCCGAAGTTGCGGCGCCTGTCGAGGCGAATCCTTGGCGGGAGTGGAAGATTGGCAACGGACAGCCAGCGGAAACAATCGGAGTTTGCCGACCAATCCTGGTGAAGGTCGTTTATCCAGGCAACGACACCCCGGTTGAGTTAGATAAGCGTCCTGCGGCGCATTGCATCTGGAGCGAGAAATCAGCCATCGTCGCCTGGCGCTTCGCGCAATGAAGACATCAATCAAGACTCTTGACGAGAGAGAAACTTTCTCGTTGATGCATGAGTTGTTCTCATACGACCCAGCAACCGGACTATTGACCCGCAAGGGAGGATGTCCAGAACTTCAGAGCCCGAAAGGCAAGGTGCTTGGTTATCAGGATGGCCGAGGATACCTGGCCGTTTCTGCAGCCGGCAGGTCTTACAGGATTCACAGGATTGCTTGGTTGATGAGCTATGAACGTTGGCCATTGGCTACGATAGACCACATCAACCGCGTGAAGACAGACAACCGCCTCTGCAATCTACGCGAGGCGTCAATGGGCGAGAACGTAATGAACCGCGGACTCCATAGAAACAACAAATCTGGCGCGACCGGTGTATGGTGGTCGAAGCAAATGAGGCGCTACGTTGCCCAGATCGATGTGGCTGGAAAGCGCACCTATATCGGCTCCTATCTGACTATTGATTCAGCTAGAGCGGCGTATGAGGAAAAGGCAAGCGAGTGCTTTGGAGCCTTTAAGAGGATCGATTCTCAACATAACCAAGCGGAGCCGCAGCAATGAGCGCGCAGAGGCAGGCATTCGAGGCGTGGTGGTCCGCACAACCGGTCACCGAGTTCACCGGCATCACGTCGCAGCACGTCGAGGCTGCATGGTTCGCCGCCCTCTCCCAGCAAGCGCCAGTCAGCGCCGAGGCGCTTGATGCCAATGCTGGCTTCATCCCGTGGTCTGAGTCCCGCGCACAGGTAGTGCCGGCCGAGCCAGTTGGCTACGTCAACGGCGACGAGTTGGACAACATGCTTGACGACCGAACGGCGTCGATTGCGAGCTCGAAGAGCGGATGGCGCGGTACACCTCTGTACCGCTCGCCCGTTCCGTCCTGCGGCGCAGAACGCCTCGTGTCGCTGCTGATGGATGGATTGGAACTGTGCCAGATCGGCGACATCAACGAGCACACCGACGATGGAATTGGCTGGGGAGCCTGGGTCGCCGAAGTCAAGGCCGCACTATCGGACGCCGCTCCAGCAGTCAGCGAGCCGGCCGAGGTAACGCCAGGCGAGGCGATCTATGCGTTTGCCGCTTGGCTGACTTGCCGCAATGAGCGCGTGACATTCAGCGCAGTAGACAACGCAACGCAGGCCGCCGATCTTGTCGAGCGGTTCCGTGTAGTCCAGGGCTGGGCGGCTCCGCGAGATGACTACGTACAGCGTCTGAAGCCGTATCCGCCTGATGAACCGGCCGCAGCACCCAGCGCACCGATAGAGCCGAGCCTGCCAGAACGCGACACGTCGAAGCCGGCTGAGCAGCAAGGTCTGTTTCGCAAGTTCGAGGTGACACGCACCGATGGCTCGTCAGCACCTGGCGGCAAGCATCATGGCTGCGAATACTTCGTGCTCGACGTAACACACGACAAGCATGCACGAGCCGCCCTCTTGGCCTACGCCGATGCCGTCAGCGCGACCCACCAGGCACTCGCCGCCGACATGCGCGCACGGTACTCGTTGGGCGCACCGATAGAGCCGACACCGCCGGCCGCCGCTCCGGTCGAGTGTGACGCCTGCCCGAACGAAGCACCCTACAGAACCAAGGATTGCCCGCTCTGCGAGTTTTCGCCCCCACTGTTCATGACTCCCGGCTACCAGCAGGCGATCAAGGATGCCGTGGAGGCGATCAACGCGACCATCACGATCGAAGGTGGAACGCAAGAGGAAATTCGCCGAGCTATTGCTTGGCGTGTCGCCGACTACGCCAAACAGACGATGCATGCAGCCGCTCCCGTAGAGCCGACACCGGAGGCGATCGATGCAATGCTGAATCGACCGACGCTGCGAGAGCTGGCCGAAGAGTTCGGCGACGTTCCAGCCGATGACCGCGGCCGGTGGTCAATCGAGTTCGACGAGTACGGTCTGCAGAAGTTCGTCCGCGCCGCTATCGGAGGAAAGCCATGACAGATCTTGACGACGCATTCGATTGCGCGAAGGCTGCGCTGGTTCAGCCGACCACGATAGCCATGATCAGGGCTATTCTGGAGACGCTGCGACAGCGAGTTGATGCGGCCATGATCGCAAGCAAGAAAACTCTTTGCATTGGCAATGATCGCTATTGCCCATGCCAGGATGGTGACGCCTGCCACTATGTAGCGCTATCTGGTTCTCCGGCGATGCAAATTCCTGCATCGGCAGTGCATGCCGTATTGCCTTCTAGTGCGCCCGCGCCGGTTGGCTGGCAGCTTGTGCCGATAGAGCCCACTACGGCGATGTTGGATGCGGCCGGCGAAGTTGAGACTCATCGCGACGATTTAGGATATCCGTATCACATGTTGTGGGGCGAAGCGGGATCGGCCTATCGGTTGATGCTCAAGGCCGCGCCTGAACCTCCCGCCACCCCACCAGCAGAGCAGGGAGCCAAGCCATGACTCTTGATTCAGTAGCCCCAAACGTCGATACGGTCCTCACGCCAGAACTGCGCCGGCTATTCCTCGCGGCCGGTTGCGATCCGGCTTGCCATGCTTGCCAACGCAAGATCAATGTCGGTGAGATTTTGAGACTCGTCCCGCATGGCAACCCACTGACGGACGAGATGTGCTGTCATCGCTGCGGATCACGTCAACTGACCCTTCGCGACAGACGAGAGAATAGCGCTGGGCCGAGGGCTGGTGGTGGTTACAGCAGGCCATCCATGGCCGTCGTTCCACCGCAAGAGCAGGGAGCCGGATCGTGAGCAAGCCTGACATTGAGCGCCTGCGGGTGCTGGTAATAGCGAATGTCACGCCAGGACCATGGCGCTTCGACGGTCCTCATGTGATCGGCGGCGTGGAGGCCGGATTCCATGCCTACGTTGCTTGTCGTCAAGCCCCAGGCGGAATCACCAACGGCGACCCCGGCGCAACGGCCAAGCTGATCGCCGCCTGCGACCCTCAGACCATCCTCTGCTTGATCAATGCCGCTAGCGAAGCGGAGGCGCTGCGGGCGGATGCTGAGAGGTGGCGCATGCTTCCAATTGTGGTGACTGATCTTGACCTGGAGCGATTGCTGCGCGACATAGACGCCGCAATTGCCGCCAGCAAGCCGGCCGCGGAGGCGAAGCCATGACCGAACCTATGCCGGACAGCAAGCCGGCCAGCGCGAAGGGAGGCGAGTCGTGAAACTGTCTCATGAGCAACTTCTGTCATTGGTTAGATACGACCAAGAGACAGGATTGTTTTTCTGGCTGAAGGATAGGCCAAATAAGAAGATAGGAGATTTGGCTGGGCAGCCGACCAGTCAAGGTTATTGGAAGTTGAAGTTACTCGGCACCTTCTACCTCGCCCATCGCGCCGCATGGCTCTATATGAACTCTGAATGGCCAACCAAACCAATAGACCACATCAATGGCATAAGAAACGACAACTCCTGGAAGAATTTGCGTCAAGTCACGAGCGACGTAAACAGAGAGAATCAAAGGTCTTGCCACAGGGACAATAAGTCTGGCTATCTCGGAGTTTCCAGGACACACGGTAAGAACTTTCAAGCAAGGATAGTCGTCAGAGGCAAGAGGCATCACATTGGAATGTTCCCGACTGCCGAGGAAGCGCATCACGCCTATGTCTTGGCGAAGCGCCAACTACACGAGGGCTGCACGCTATGAGCAAGTCTCCAATGGCTGACCCGATCACACTCGAGGCGCTGCAAGTTCTTCGTCACTCGCTCGGCGTGGGCGAGCGCGGCAACAAGCCGGCGTATCGCAATCACTTCGTCACCGGAGAGGGAACCACCAACTACCCGACCTGCATGGCGCTGGTCGAGGTCGGATTCATGAAGCGACACCATGGAAACGTCTACACATGAGCACTCAAATCACACCCGAGGCGCGCCGTTGTGGTACTTGCAAGAACGCGGGCAACTGGTACCAATTCGTTTCTAGATACGGTACGCACACCGAGGCGACATGCATGGCTGATCCACTGCCGGAATTCTGGCGGGTGATTGGCGACAGGCCAGTCGTCGGCCCTCACTACGGGACGTACTGCAACATGTACGCGCCGAAGGACAAGCCATGAGCGCTCAAATCACACCCGAGGCGCTGGCAGAGGCGCGAGAGCTAGGCGCGAAGTTCGGAGACGTGACGCTCGACTGGCGCAAGCGCTGGGGCTGCGACTTCGGGGACCACGGCCTTGCAGAACTGATCGCCCACATCCGCGCAGCAGCTACAGCAGCCGAGCGCGAGCGGTGCCTCGCTTGCGTGCCTGGTGGATCGTGGGTAGACCCGCAGCAGGTTGCGGATGAGATCAGGAGGGGGTCATGAGGCCGCGCAGCCCGATCGAAATGATGGTGGACAAGGCCTGCGGCATTACAGCCGAAGACCTTGCTCGGCCACCCCCGGAACCTAGACCGCCGCTCGACGAAGACAAGGTCACGAAGGCGCTTCTTCGTCTCGCTGACGCTGCCGGCGCGTGGTCCGACGCGCGTTCGCTCGGCCTCAACCTGAAGCGCTATGAAAACCGGCTGCAACGCGCAGTGACGACTCTTGACGCGCTTGGCTGGAGATAGCAATGCGAAAACGCGACATCAGAGCCCTGCGCCAAGCGAAGCCTGAACGCTGGGCAAGCCCGGACCCGGAGCCTGACGAGTGGGAAGGCGACACGCCAGACCTTGAACCGCTCGACCTTTGGCCGCAGGAACTGGCCGAGCAGCAGGAGCAGCAGCGATGATGAATATCAACCGGTCAGATGTGATGTGGGCATGGGTCTGCCCAGTCACCGGCATCGTGCTCACAGAAGGATGGGGTGCAACGCTCGACTACGCGAAGCATAAAAGCATCGACTATTTCGGCAAGCGCCGTATCGCGCTGGGTGACTTCAAAGCCATCCGCGTGACACTGGAAGTGCTTCCGGACGAAGAGGCCGACAAGCTGCGCGCCGAGTTTGAGGCGTGGAAAGCAGCGAAGGCCGCGAAAGCTGCCGGGAGTTCGCAGCAGGAGCAGGAGGCGGTGCGGAGATGAGCAGATACAAAGTTTGGTGCGTTGACTTCGAAGACGAGGACGCCGCCCAGTGGATTGAGAACGCCCATGGCGCCAGCGATGCCGCGATCGATTGGGCCGGCCGATATGACCAGGACGGCGATTACATGCTGTCGAAGGGCAATGAACGAACCGTCATGGTGCGCAACGCGGAAGGCGCCCTGTTCACGTTCGTTGTCGGCGCGGAGGTTTCGCCGACCTACTGGTGCCGGCGTGCGGAGCCGAAGCCGTGACAGAACCCCTCTACAACGTAGTAGCCGCGAACCTCACCGACTACAGCGAGCGCCTGATCGCCACCGGCAAGACCGAGGCCGCAGCGGAAGGCATCGTGTCCATGTGCGTCGCGCGCCTCGGGTGCAACAAGGAGATCTTCAAGGCCGTGCCCCAGGAGCCGAAGCCATGAGCCAGAGCGACCCTGACCCTATCGCCTGCGTTGCTGGTTGCAAGCGTGCCGTCGCCGACGAGGCCGCCGCGAGCGCTGCCGGCTGGTCCTATCTGCCGATTCAAGGCCGCTGGCGCTGCGCGGCGTGCTGGCGCGAGCTGCGTGCCGTCAATCTCCAGAAGGAGAACCAATGAGCGCAGCCGACAAGCGCATGAAGCGCTGCCACGAAGGAAAGCAGCGATTCGACACCCTCAAGCAAGCGCAGGCCGCGGCGTCGAGCATGGCCGACCGGAAGGCCAAGCAGGGCAACCAGATCGTGACGTGGCTCCGGGCCTACGGCTGCCCCTGCGGCGGGTTTCACTTCGGCAAGACGAAAGACATTGATTGGAGTCGAGTTCGATGAGCGAGAACACGAAAATCGAATGGTGTGACCACACTTTCAACCCCTGGGAGGGCTGCCAGAAGGTCGGGCTCGGCTGCGACAACTGCTACGCCGAGGCCCGCAACGCGCGCTTCGGCGGCGGCTCAGCGCCAAACTGGGGACCCGGCGCGCCGCGGCGGCGCACGAGCGAAGCGAACTGGCGCAAGCCGCTTGCATGGAATCGCGACGCCGCCACCTTTCACGCTGAGCACGGCCGGCGCCAGCGCGTCTTCTGCGCCAGCCTGGCCGACGTGTTCGACAACGAGGTCAGCCCACAGTGGCGCGACGACCTGTGGCAATTGATTCGCTCGACGCCGCATCTCGACTGGCTGCTGCTCACGAAGCGTATCGGCAACGCGGCACGCATGCTGCCATGCTCCCCGGACTCGTTCGGCGTAGCGTTCCCGAACGTCTGGCTCGGCGCAACGGTGGTCAATCAGGAAGAGGTCGATCGGGATGTCCCCAAACTGCTGAAGATCTACGCCGCGCAGCGGTTCCTTTCCATCGAGCCGATGCTTGGCCCGATCTCGCTGAGTCGGTTCCTTGGCCAGGGCTTCGGCCCAGCGCCGACATGGGTCATCGTCGGCGGCGAGAGTGGGCCGCACGCACGGCCGATGCATCCCGACTGGGCGCGATCGCTGCGCGACCAGTGCGCTGCTGTCGGGGTCCCGATGCTCTTTAAGCAGTGGGGCGAGCACGCGCTCGACTATGACCGCGACCGCGATGACCCGGACTATCGGCGGTGCAGCGCCCAGGAGCGATTACCAGGACGCTGGATCAACCTGGCCGGAGGGCACGGGTTCAATGGCGAGCGCGTTCACTACGCCCACAAGGTCGGCAAGAAGACTGCCGGCCGCCTGCTCGATGGCGTCCAGCATGATGGATTCCCGGAATGACCGACAACATCTTGCTCACCGAGGCGGAGTTGATCAGGCTCACCGGCTACAGCCAGCCAGCCCGCCAGCTGGTAGAACTGCACAAGCAAGGGTTCGGCCGCGCGCGCCGCGATCGTTTCGGGCAAGTCATCGTCGAGCGATCGCACTACGATGCGGTGACGCGCAGTCAAACCACCGAAGCACCCCGACCGAAGGTCAAGCCGCCGCGCGTGAAAGCCGCCGCATGACGAGCATCAAAGGCCCAGCCAAGAGCACACGCATCCTGAACGGCCGCTACTACCTGGTGCGCGCCGACGGCAAGAAACGCGTCTGGATCGCGCTGACGAAGGTCTCCGAGGGGCTTCCTGCCTTTTACGGCGCGCTGGCCGAGGCCACCAGGGCGCCCACGGTCGCCGACGACACACTGCCGAAGGTGATCGCCGCATGGGAGAAAGAGGTAATGGTCCTGCACGCGGAGAAAACGCAGAAGGACGAGCGGGCCCGCGGCCGCGTGATCGCCGAACGACTCGAGGAATTCCGCGCACGCGACCTGCAGTCGCCGGACGTGACCGAGTTTCTGTCCGCCTATGTCACCAAGCCGAAGACCTTCAACCTCTACCGAGCGCAGATCAGCGAACTGATGCGCTTCGCGATGCAGAAGGGCTGGCGCGAGCTCGGCACGAACCCTGTGCGCGACGTGATCCGCACGATGTCCACGCCGCCCCGCGACCGCTACCCGACCGACAGCGAGGTCAGGCGCATCAAGGTCGCCGGCATCTACAGCACCGTGCGCAAAGATGCGAAGCCCGGCGCGAAGCGCCAGAAGACGCGCAGCGGCCTGATGCTGGCGGCTTTGATCGACATGGCCTACCTCACCGGCCAGCGCATCAGCGACCTGCTGGGCCTCCAGTGGTCGGCGATCGGCCCGAACGGCATCACGTTCAAGCCGGCGAAGACATCGAAGAGCACCGGCGCCAGCGTGCTGATCGAGTGGACGCCGAAGCTGCGCGACGTCGAGCGCCGGCTGAAGGATCTGCGCAAGGCGCGCCGCGCGTTCGGCGGCCACGTGTTCACGCAGCAGAACGGCCAGCCGTACAGCTACTGGGGTGCGTCGAGTGCATGGAACCGGGCCCGGAAGCGGGCCGGTATATCCAACTGCCGATTCAACGATATGCGCGCGAAGGCGCTGACGGATACCGAGGAATCTGATGGTATGCAGGCCGCCAGGCGCAAGGGAGCGCACTCGACAGAGCAGCAAACATCTGACTATGTGCGGCACAAGAAACCGCAGAAGTCGAAGGCGACGCGTTAGAGGGGTGCCACCAGGTTAGAAACTGGCACTTCGCCGGAAATAACCTAAGTTGTTGATTTATATGGTCGGGGTGAGATGATTCGAACATCCGACCCACTGGTCCCAAACCAGCATGTCAAACTAGTATTTGTGCGGCCTAGAGGTATTTTCCTCTAACCGCGATGATGAAAGTCAGGCTAGGTTTCATGCGGGTTTGCGGGTGTACGTTAGAGGAAAAACGAACGCGCTGCGGCGCATGAAAGCGAGAGCATGAGCCTGGACGTTTACCTGCGCGGACCCGAGGGCGAGGTCTACTCGGCCAACATCACCCATAACCTCGCACCGATGGCGAGAGCCGCCGGCATCTACGAATGCTTGTGGCGACCGGATGAGGCTGGCATCACGAAGGCGTCGCAGCTGGTGCAGCCGCTCGCCGACGGGCTGGCTATGCTGGTGGCCGAGCCTACCAAGTTCCAGGCGATGGATTCGCCGAACGGCTGGGGTAAGTGGGAGCACTTCGTCCCGTTCGTCGCCAAGTACCTGGAAGCCGCCCGCGCGAACCCTGACGCTAGCGTCTCCGTCTCGCGCTGAGCCCCCCAACCCTGAGAGGATGCAACATGCAATTCATAGATCGGCCGCTCAGATGGTGGTCGCCCGGCGACCTCTTCTACAGGCTAGCGCTGGTGATTTGGTCCTGGAAGATAGGCGCCTTTTTCCTGATGGGCCGCCTCTTCGTCTTCCGCGATGCGCCCTTGTTTGTTGTTCAGGAATGGGCCATTGCCTGGTGGGAAGACGAGGACCTGATGCGCATGGTCTACGCAGCGGATGACGAGATCGCTTTGCGGGAGCGGCGCGGCGAAGGGCCGCCGGCCGATTGGCTGGCAAAGTACGCTGCGGACCATGAAGATAGCGCAGGAGAGCAGGGATGAACGAAGAGCAGTATCTGCTCGAGATGCTCGCGAGCTTGAGGTTGGACTATGAGCGGCAAGCCGAACCGATCATCCGCCAGCTTTCCGCGATACGCGCCATGCGATCGCCGGAGCCGATCTTTCTAACAATCGACAAAGCCAAAGCCCTGGTCTACCTAGAGATGCCCGCGCAACCCACGCTCATGGAGCCATTCGCCGCGCCTGCAGATGATGGAGCGAAGCCATGAGCACCGACGACCTTGCAAAACACGCTGGCGCACGCGTCGTCGCGAACTTCGTCAGCGGCAAGCCGGCCGAATGGGCGTTTTCGGCTGCTGCGCTGGATGAGCTCGTTCGGCTGGTGCTCGACGACGCCGCAGCTGAGCGCACTCGGCTGCTAGTGGTGCTGCGCGAGCAGGTCGCGGAGATCGAGCGGCTGAAGGCCGAGGTCATCCGCGCGCATCGCGACTGACGGCCAGCACCTGTCGGCCGCCGCGCTACGATCAGCGCATGCCACCGCCCACCCCGAAGGAAACCTGGATCGCCCAGTTCGTCTCCGAGCTGACGATCAACCTTCGGCCGGGCTATCCGCTCAAGCACGCGAGCCGGGTCGCGCATCTGCAGTGGGCGACGGACCAGCATCGGCCGCCACGCGAAGCCGCCCAGCGCTGGCACGAGGCCAACCAGTGAAGCAGCGAACCCTCTACTTCGCCATGCTGCCGCCAGACGTGTGGCACAAGAAACCGTACCTTTCGCGCTATCGCATGTCGCCAGAGGATGCCGCGGCGATCGGCGCCACGATCGTCGATGGCGATTCCATCACGGTCGACGTGGCCGAGACGCCGGAGGAAGAGGCGGAACTGGCGCGGCGGCGGTCGACGAGTTCATGGCAAAAGGGTTGACCGCAGCCACACCTACTTCTTCGCCGGACGGATCGCCTCGAACTTCGCGCACCACGCCGAATTGATCGCCCGGTGCAGCGCGATGACGGCGTACTGGTCGCGCGAAATGACGGGGATCGCCAGCAGCCGCAGGTAGTGCCCGCATGTCGCCCGCGACGGGCAGCGGTAGACGCCGAGCTCGCCGGCGCAGAGTGAGGTCATGATGGGTGCTCCCTTCAGCGTGTGGGCGGAAAAGCGCCCGTATGTGCGTTGCATCACAATGGATCTAGCGCGTTGGAATCGCTGGCGCGGATCCCTTGATCAACCGGAGAGAAAACGATGTCACAACCAACACCCAATGAGCCGATCACCACCCGCGAATCCCACTACACGACGCCAGACGGGCGCAAGTACACGGTCCGCCAGACCTTCGATCACCTCTTCGATAGCTTTGGTGGCGTCGAGCCATACGTCGTGCGCACTATTCCGGTGGACCGAGAGATCGTTGGCGATCTTTCCGAGCAAGAGGCCGCCGACATCGCTACGATGCTCGGCTGGCAGCCTGCCACTGAGACAAGTTCGCCACAGGCACAGCTCTACGCAGCGCGACGCGCTGCGGCGTAGACCAAGTCGCCCCCCGTGGCGAGTGTTTAGAACAGCCTGCCGAACTTGGCAGCGAATTCAAGCGGGTCTTTGGCGCCCTTGTTCAGATTGCACGCCTTGCACGCGATCACGAGGTTCGCGGCCTCGTGCTTTCCGCCCTTGGACAAGGGCTGGTAGTGATCGACGTGATAGCCTTTGTCGCATTTGCACCCGCACCAGTAACAGACCTTGCGCTGCGCCCGCTTCCAGTGAAGCAGATCGCCCGAACTGATGCCGCCGTCTTCGTTGGCCCTGCGCCTGTGTGTGTAGTTCTGCGCGATGGCCTTCCGTCGCTCAGGGTTGGCCTTCGACCATTCCCGCGCCTTGGCTAGGTACCTGTCTTTGTTCTTGGTTTGGTAGACCCTGACGCGCGCCAGGATCGCCTCCCGGTTCTTCGCGAGATAGATCCGGTCGTATTCCTTCTTCTCTACCGACGCCGAAGCAGCGGAGACACATGCCTTGCAATTGCCGCCTTTGGTGTACCGAATCCCCTCATGTCCCGCCGGGCATCGCTTGCCGATGTAGGTCAGGTCGCCACGCTGAGATGCCGCTTGACGCGCGCTCCGGATTGCAGATGCCGCCGCCGAGACTCTTGCTTTCTCCTCTGCTCGGACTCTTGCCTCAGCCTTCTTCCGCGCTCGCTCTGTCACCTTTTCTGGCGCAGCCAACAACATGCGCGCCGCATGCCTCGCCTGCGATTTCCTTCGGTTGCATTCGACGCACTTCCCGCCCGACGAGAAACGCCTCGCTGTACCGCAAGTGGTACACGGTCGCAGCGACTCGTACATCGATGCGCCGGACTCTGCCGCTGCCGCGCGCAATTGCATGTCGCTAGCCGACAACTGGACGCGCCGCGCCATTTCTGGATTCTTCTCGTGTCGATCCTGGCGGGCCAGCGCGGCGCGCTCAGGATGCGCAAGCCGGTATTCCTTTTGACGCGCCAGATCGGCAGCAGGATCGGCGCGGTACTTGGCGAGGCGCTTCAAGCGTGTGCATTCGACGCATGAGCCGTTGATCGTCAATCGTTCGGCTATATGACCACTGATGCACGGGAGGCCAGTGAAGTACCGAAGATGACCGAGACGCTTCGCCTCAGCGCGCAACACTACAATGGCTTCAGCCATGACCTGACTCCTAGACCGAGTTGGCTTGTGGTTAGGTCCGCGTGGGCGCTGCAATCGCCTGTGCGGACCGCCTCATTTTAGCGGACTACTCACCACCTAACATCTCTGTTTCGAAGCGAGTCCGCTGGATCTCTCCGAAGCGCGCGTGGTAGATGATGGAGTTCATGTCCTTCTTGCTGCGGTAGCCTTGGCCCGCATGCCATGCATCCGTCCCGGCCAAGGTGCGGTGCGTCTCCACCGTGCAGCCCGTGTAATCCTTGCGCGTCAGGTGGTGGATGTGCCCGCAGTGCCAGACGCGATGATTGGTTGCGCCCCAGTCCTCCTTGCGATCGTGCGCCATGATGAGCGGCAATTCCTGCGGCTTCGCGCCGTGACCGTGATGCGAGCCGATAAGCACCTGGCCGAACCGGTGGTACTTGTAGAGCGATGTACCCATGTCCACGCTGACGCGCGTCTCGTTGTGGAAGTAGAAATTCATCCCCATCGCGAGCGCCAATGACGCGTCGCGATCGTGATTGCCGCGCATGTTCCAGATATGCACCGTCTTGTGCTTCTGCAGCAACTTTAGGACGCAACGAACCAACGACATCGCGCCCGAGACAAGAACCTTGCCGAACCGCGTGTCCACGTCTAGACGGTTCCCGTGCTCTGTCTCATTGGTGCTGTCATTTCCGTGCAGAAAATCCCCGAGGTTGATGAGCAGCGCAGTCTCGGCCGGCGGCGCAAGCGCGATCAGGTGATCGAATGCGCCCTCTAGCCTCGAGACTGAAATCTTCGCGTCGTAACTCTCACCCGTCTCGACTGGGTCCGCGTACATGCCGTGATGCTGGTCCCCGATGGGGTATACCGCCAGCAATTCAGAATCGACCAGAGCGGGCGGAGTGACGATCGGAGCGAGGCCTTTCGCCTCTTGGCAAAGACCAGCGATGAATGCCCGGATGATTGCCTCTTGCTCCTCCGCATTCGCACTGGTCTTCACCCATTCAAGCACCGGCTCCGCTTCGCCGCGTCGGAACAACTGGCTCGTGCCGCGCATCTTCAGGCCTGGCGCGATCGGCCGGGTCAGGTGGTGCTCAGGGCTGTAGCCCATCAGCGCCGCGCGGCTGCGAAGCCCGTTCATCGCCTTGCTGATCGTCGAATGATCGACGCCCAGCGCGCGCGCCGCGGCGACGACGCCGCCATGCTTGTCGATGGCCTCGAGGTATTCCAGTTGTCGAACGGTTGCGAAAGAGGCGAGCTGTGCGTCGATCATTTCGTGCGCTTCCGTTTCTTCGGGATGGAGAGGGCCGTGCCGTCAATGAGCTCGACGATGCTGCGCACCATGCCGGCGGGAATTCGCGTCCGCACGCCCATCTGGTGCTCGCCGATGCACGACGTCAAGATCACCTCGGCCGCTGTCATCTCGAGCAGGAAGCCGACTTGCTTGAAGACGATGACCTCTGCCGGCGGCGCGCTGGCGCGGTCGACCCACGGTCCGATGTCGGCTTCGGAGCAGTCCTCCCAGACGACGTGCACGGGCTTCATAGCAAGCCCTCTGGCGGCAGGTCATTGCCTTCTGGGTAGGTGCGCGCGAAGGTGATCAGCATGACGATGTTGCAGGCCGCGTGCCCGCGGTGCGTCTTGCCGGATTCCAGATCGCTCGCCTCGCCGCGCAGGATCGCGAAGAGATGACGCGCGCCGCACGCGAGCGGAACGGACCACGGCATGCCCTTGGCCCAGTTCCATGCGGCGTACTTGCGCCGGCCGTAGTCGAAGACCTGCGCGCATTCCTCGATTGCTTCGTCGCCAAGCAAGTGAAGCGCGGCATGCAGCCACTGCACGGAGTGGCTTGCCTGGAATTGACCGAGCGCATGCATTGCGGCGACGGCCGCGGTCATGTCTGGCGTATCCGGTGCAAATGATCGCATGTGCTCCGCCAACTCGCACAGCGGCAGCAACGACAGGTCCGGCTTGCCGCCGTTGGCCCTGGCGCCGCTACCGCGCGCGGCGCTGGTCAGGTCTCCGATTCCTTCGACAGACATCTACAGGTCTCCCCAATGCGTTTTGCCGCTGAACAGCGGCGGCGGAACAGCCTTGTGCTTCGGGTTGCGCGGGACGAAGCTGACGACGCGGAGGTGACCGTCGGCCCGGCGCTCGCCGTAGAGGGCATGAAAGAAGAAGACGAAGCGGCTGCGGCGGAACAGCAGGTATCCCTCTTTGCCGCTTCGGCGCCGGCGGACGAACAGCGCGACGGCGAAGACCAGGCAGTTCGAACGCATGTCATCACCGCCAGTCCCAGAGCTTCACCTGCAGCTGCGCGACGCAGCGCTTCAGGATCTGGCAGACGCAGCTCTCGGTGACGCCGAGCACCTGCGCGATCTCGTGCGAGAACATGCCGCCTTCGAAGCGCATGCTCATCACCTGCTGATCGCGCTCGCGCAGCGTCCCGATCGCCTTGATGAGCGCCTCTCGCCGCCCGCGCTCCACGAGCCACGCGAATGGGTCGGCCAGGCCGTCATCCGCCAGCCGATCGACGAGCGGGTCATCCTCGCCGCCGCCAGCGTCGTCCAGCGAGAGCGGCTCGTGGCTGGTGCTGGCGTCGGTTTGCTGCTGCTGGTAGTCGGCCAGCGGCACGCCGATCGCCGCGGCAATCTCCCCGTCGCGCGCCGCGCGGCCGAGGCGGTGCTCGAGCTGGCAGACCGCGGTCGCCGTCTCCCGGCGCTGTCGGCGCGCGCTCCGGGTGGCGATGTCGCAGCGGCGCAGCTCGTCGAGCATCGCGCCGCGGATGCGCTGCGTCGCGAAGGTCTCGAAGCTGGCGCCGGCGCTGTTCTCGGCGTCGAAGCGACTCATCGCGTCGGTCAGCCCGATCAGCCCGACCTGCTCGAGATCATCCTTCTCGATGCTGGCCGGCAGGCGGGCCATCATCTGGTGGGCGAGCCGCCCCACCAGCGGGCGGTATTGCTTGACCGCGGCGCTGGTGACTTCCATGCGGGTCCTTCAGGGGGTTTTGAGCAACGCGGCAGCCGCGTCGAACTGGTCTTCGGCGTAGGACGACGCGCCCCACCTGCGCACGCCGGCGTAGATGGCTTCTGCCTTCCAGTGCTCGATCGTTTCGGCGCAGTAGTCGCGCAACATCAAATCGGCCTGGTCCTTGTTCACGCCGGGCGTCTGGTAGGCCTGGTCATGCGCGAAGAAGCCGGCACGGCACGCGCCGGTGAAGGGCGATAGGCCGAGCGGCGACCAGCTGGCCGGCGGCAGACTGCCGCCATCGGACACGAGGCCCTTGCTAATCGGCCAGGCCCGCCCGTTGTCGTCGACGATCTCGCAGTCTTCGAGCACGAGCGCGTTCCGGCCGTCGGGCAGGAGCTCGACGACGAGGCGGCCGTTCAGCTTCACGACTGCTTCGACTGCACCGCGCCGATGGCCTGCTTCACGCTGTCGGCGAGCGCCTCGGTCTTTTTCTCGGACCCGATCGAACCACCGTAGATGAAGCCGATCACCTGCTGCGCGTTCGCAGCGACGTAGCCGACGATCGAGCCGACGAGGCCGGAGATCGCGGCGACCACCGCGACATCCTTGACCGTGATGCCACCGGTGATCAGCGTGTAGCAGCCGTACAGCACGGCGGCCATGATCGCCGCGAAGGTGCCAAGCACGACGTAGGCGAGCGTCCAGACCGCGGAATTGCCGGAGTTGTGCGCGCGCGCATCCTTGCGGTCCTCGACGGTCGCGGCCATCTCCGCGGCGTCGCGGTCGGCGTTGAGCTTCTGCAGGTCGATGCCCTGCTGTCCGAGCACCTCGGCGTGCCGCTGATCGGCGGCGCGCACCGCGGCGAGGATCTCGGGCGTCATCTGGCCACCCTGGATCACCGCCGTGATGCCGTCGGCGCCGGCGCCTGGCGCGAGACCGAAGGCGCTTTCGAGGGCGGTGATCGCCGTGCCGGCCAGTGGTCCGCCGAGCATGGTCGCGATCGTCGGCGCGATGGTGGTCAGCGCGGTGCGGAGGTCGAAGCTCATGTCATTCTCCAGTTGCGGCTAGCCTTGCCATTCGCCGGTTTCCAGCTGGCGCGCCATGCGTCGAGCCCGGTCCGGCGTCTGCTTCGCCCAGGTGCTGTCGAGCATCTCGCCCGCGGCCTGAGGCCATCGTTGATCGCGCATCGCGGCCAGCGCCTTGACGAAGCCGCGCAGTCGGTTGATGCCCATCTGGAAGCACATCGCCCAGACCACCGCCTGCCGCACCGGATCGAGCCTGGCGTACCACGGGAACGCAGCGCGGCACTCGCTGTCCGCGTTGGCGCCGTCGATCGCGAAAGCGGCGTCGATCTGCGCATCGGTCCAGACCAGGCCGGCGTGCACTTCCGGACCGCAATGCCCGATGCCAACGGTCCAGGGGGCGCCGCTCAGGCCATCGGTCGGCAGGCCGTGCCGGATGGCTTTGGCAAGCGGCGACAGCGGGTCAGGGTAGGCTGCATGCCGGCGGCTTTCCTCGCGCAGCACCATCTGCTCTCGGTTCATTTGTCCGCCTTACTGTCGAGCTTGTCGTAGATCCGATCGAGCAGCGTCTCGACACGCTGCGCGTGCCGGTGGAAGTCGTCGATGCGGACGTAGCCATCGGTGATCGATTTCTGCAGCGCCTCGATGTGGAGGCGCATCGCCTTCAGGTCGTCCCATGTCGCTTTGAGGATGAATCCGCCCAGCGCGCCGCAGACGCCGAACAATCCGTTGATGAGGGTTTGTGCATCCATTGGTGTGTTGGGTGACTGCAATGAAAAAAGCCAACCGAAGTGGGCCGAGAGGATCTCTGCTGCGACCTTCACTCGCCGCAGGCCGAGATCGCGTCGTAGAACAATGCGGTGCCGGTCATCTGCGCGGTGTTGGCGAAGTCGTTGCCGGTGTTTGTGACGCCGGAGCAGGCGGGCGTCCCGCCGCCGACTTCCAAGCCAGATGCGGCACCAGTCCCGGTGTAGTACCAGACACGACCGCGACCCTTGTTATTGGTCAGGGTGATGTTCGTGCATGTTCGGTTGTAGTAATTGCGATACGTGAAGGCGGGGCCGGTATTGGTGAATGTGTCAGCGCCAGCGTTGTCAACAAAGTTGCCGTCTACCGTGATGTCGTGGCCGCCAGATACAGCGATACCGTGTCCATTGGTGAAGGCAATACGATTTCCTCGGACATCTATCCACCCGGAATCACCGGTCCCGCCGTAGTCCACAATTTGCAAGCCAGAGCCAGAGTTGCCGCCGAACAATGGGCCGATAATTCGGTTATTCCAGATCTTGAGCGGACTGCCGGAACTCGCGATAACCTGCCCAACGTTGATCTTGTCTTCAATGGCGCCATCCGATGTGCCGGTGCCCTCGGTCTGAGGCTTCGGCGCACGCACCTGACCGACGGTGTAGCGCCCGTGGTACTTGTTGCAGCTGATCGATGACTGATTGGCGTTCGACGTGATGGCCAATACTTGGATGACGGATCCACCCCAGCGGGGACCTAGCACGCTATGGATCAAGTTGTCCTCGATGACGATCGCCGCGGCGCTCTGCACGTAAATACCCCAACTTCCGTCATGAATGACGTTGCCGGTGATCGTCGTCACGCCGGACGCGTTGTTGACGTAGATAGGGCGATCATTGAGGCCGTTGTGGTTGTCGTCGCCGGCCGGATCGATGACGGCTGGTGTGCACGGGCCGATCTCATTGTTCCGGATGGTGACGTTGCTGACGCCGTTGACCAGGATGCACGGTCCGCCGCCGGATGGATTCCTGATGCGCTTGTTCTCGATCACCTGGTTGTCAACCGCAACGATCGGTCCTGTCACGTCGGTCATGTCCGTGCGCATCGCCATCGACAGCGGCGTCGGGACATCGGAGGCGCCGCGCGTCGTCACTGTGGCCGGCGCGAGGCTTGCGGTCGTCCGGCCGGCGAACGAGTGGCCAAGCGCGGCGCGCGTCGAGTCTGAGGCCAGCGCGCAATAGCCGCCGGAGCGGAAGGTGTCGCAGCTGAGCGCCGTGCCGACGGCCACCGTCGTCGCCGTCACCCGCGCACCCAATGCGCCGGAGACGATCGCGAACACCGGCGTCGTCGTACCGCCCGTCTTCTGCGTCCTGGCGTACTCGAGATCCATCGACCATTCGACCGACGGGTTGATGCACTCGACGACTGCGAGCGCGGTCCCCGAGGTCGTCAGCGCATCGCCTTGCACGCCGAGGCACAGCGGCAAGGCCGCGGTCGCCAGATCCGACTGGAACTGCCGGGTCGCGCTGTCGCTGCTGGCCTTGTAGGATGTCCACAACTGGGCCGACGACGAGGAGCAGGTCTCGCGCGTCACCGCGGCGTCGACGGACGCGCTCGCCGCCTGCAGACACTGGCCGGCTAGCTTCAGCCGGTACTTGCCGCCGGATTGCGGGTCGAAGATCACGTCCTGCGTGCTGCTCGCGGCGCACGCCACCTGCGTCTCGCTGGAGGCCATACACAGCCCGCTGTTGACGTTCTGCAAGTGCGTCGCGTGCACGGCTCCGCTGGCGATGCACAGCAGCATCGCCATGATGAATCGAAGCATTGAGATTCCCTACGTGATTTCGAAAGTGAGGCCGCCGGTGCCGGTGCCTGACCAATCGACGTGCATTGCGGTCTCGCCAGTCGGGATGTCGATGACGAAGTCGTCGCTTACCGATCCGGAGACGGAGCCAATCGGCGTGTCATCCGTGAGAAGCACAGTTCCAGATGAGTCGCCTGATGTGGCCGTGATCGTGAGAGTCACAGACGTTCCGCCGGTCACCGCAATGTCGCCAGTCGTAGTCACTGTGTTGCTGATCGAGTACGAAGGTGGCGGCGGAGGTGGCGGCGGGGGCGGTGGCGGCGGCGATCCGGCGACCGTCAATGCGATGGCGTCTGAGAGCGTGACGCCCATGTAGACGCCGACTGCGCTGATCGCCGATCCATTGTCGACAGTCTCTGGATAAGTCGTCGTGGTAGGCTGCAGATCCAGCTTCAGAGTTGCTAGATCTACGGCATTGCCGATATCTGGCGATGTCTCTATGACTCCGCCGTCAGCAATTACCGAGATTGAGCCGTCTGCTGCGATATAAATCCCGAGGATGTGAGCTCCTGAACTCAATGGTCCGCCGCTACTGGTCCACGATGTTCCGGTCGTGCCAGAGACCTGCGCGTAATAGACGCCGCCGACATTCAGATTTAGATAGACTGATTCCGACGTGGATGCAGCATCGAATTCCAACTGCGTACTACCTCCGCCCGTAGTTCCCGGGTCGCTGTCCAGCAGCATAAAGAAAGGCAGACCGACCGCTAGACTCTCGCCAGCATCGCCTCTCAGCTCCAAATGCGTGTACGGAACATAGTTGGTCGATGGGGCATAGATACCCTCGGTGTACGTCTCGGATGGAGAAAGTGCGAGCGTGTCCGATTCGACGCGACCAGGCCTGCCTGGATAGAACGTCTCTGTGACGATGAGGCTCGACTCGTCGAGCCACCGCCAGCGATGCGCACCGGTCACCGCCGGGAAGTCGTCCAGGTCTCGCGAGGTCGGGTCGGTCCCGTCGCTCGCGGTGAAGGTATCGAGGATCAGCGCGCCTGGCGGCGATGGGGGCGGCGGCGGTGGCGGCGGCGGCCCGGGCGCTTCGGCGGCCGCCATCAGGAACATCTGCTGAAGGGATGCCATTCAGCTCACCCCGGCACCCGAGATGACCGCCTCATTCGATGCATTGAACCAGAGGGTCGCCATGCCGCGCTGCGCCAGCGTCCGCGTGCCGGTCGTGGCCGTGCCGGCCAAGCGCAGCGTGATCGAGCTCTCGGTGATGCTGATCGACGAGCCGGAGTCGTTGTAGATCGAGCAGACCGCGCCGATCTCCTGCGCACCGACTGCCACGTTCGAGCTTGTCGCGAAGCATTCTCCGGTCGCCAGCCCACTGGTGCGCCGCGGCACCTTGCGCGTGTCGCCGATCAGCAGGCCGTTCGCGTCCATGCGCTGATCCAGCACGGTCGTGACAACGCCGCTCACGGTCGTGAGCTTGTAGAGCTTCGCGTACAGCGGGTTCAGGCTGTACGCGAAGCTCTACAAGCTCACGACC
>Ga0068853_100000530_pt1 | contig 25896 bp, 22 predicted proteins | sample KBSCornC32_FD_65655 | JGI IMG/M metagenome (GOLD analysis project Ga0068853, IMG submission 65655) | Corn rhizosphere microbial communities from Kellogg Biological Station, Michigan, USA - KBS Corn C3-2 | ecosystem: Host-associated > Plants > Roots > Rhizosphere > Soil ... | reverse complement strand
CGCTCACTGAAGAACGCGCGATTGCCCAGGCCAAAGCAGCAGATGCCGAGATCGCAGCCGGAAAATATCGCGGTCCGCTTCACGGTATCCCATGGGGCGCGAAAGATCTGCTCGCGGTGAAAGGCTATCCAACCACCTGGGGAGCTGGAGGCTTTGAGCATCAGTCCTTCGATGAAGACGCAACCGTTGTAAAGCGGCTCGACGATGCCGGTGCCGTGCTCGTTGCAAAATTCACGCTCGGTGCTCTCGCCATGGGCGACAAGTGGTATGGCGGCCGCACGCGCAATCCGTGGAACCCGGAGCAGGGCTCCAGCGGCTCCTCTGCCGGATCAGCCAGCGCCGTCGCAGCCGGATGCGTCGCCTTCGCCATTGGTTCAGAGACACTGGGCTCAATCAGCTCTCCGTGTACACGCTGCGGCGCGACGGGACTTCGGCCAAGTTTCGGCGCTGTGCCCCGTACCGGCGCTATGGCATTGAGCTGGACGATGGACAAACTAGGCCCCATCGCGCGTTCAGCCACCGACTGTTCGCTGATCCTGGACGCTATCTGCGGACCAGACGGAAAAGATGCATCGGTCTATCCTGCCGCGCACTTCAATTGGATTGGAAAGCTCGATCCAAAATCCCTTCGCGTCGGCTATCTCAAGGCCGACTTCGACGAACCCAAGCCCTTCAAGGCCGAACCTCCACCAACATCCGAAACCGCCGAAGAGAAGAAGCAGCGCGAAAAACGCGAAGCCGAAGGGAAAGTCGCTCACGAGCGCCGGCTGTACGATCGCCGCTACGAACTCGCCACGCTCGACAAGCTTCGCTCCATGGACATCAACCTTATTCCGCTCGAGCTTCCGAAGCTGCCCTACGGCGCTATGGTTCCGCTGCTCACTGCGGAGGCCGCTGCAGCCTTCGACGACTTGACGCTGAGCGGTCGCGACCGACTCCTCACCGAGCAAGGCATTGAGGACTGGCCCAACGCATTCCGCACGGCGCGATTTTATCCTGCGGTCGAGTACATCCAGGCCAACCGCGTGCGCACCCTCGCAATCCAGCAGATTTCAGCGCTCTTTGAGAAGGTCGACATCATCGTGGCATCCTCCGGCGGCACGCAGTTGCTCGCCACCAATCTCACTGGCCATCCGGCTTTGATTGTCCCCAATGGGTTGCGTGGAGATGATGCGCCTCGGCCGCCGAAGGTCGACACGGGCGACGAAGACAACATCGGCGGCCCCGGCACCCCGCTCTCTATCACTTTCCTCGCCAGCCTCTACGATGATGCCCGCCTGGCGGCTTTTGGGCAGGCTTATCAAGAGGCAACAGAGTTCAACAAGCTTCACCCCAAGCTGGACTGAAGCGCAAACCTAACAGCCGTTGACTGACCCGATCTCCTTATTTCAACTGCGGCTTTTCTGCCGGTGGAGTTCCTTGCGGTGGGGTCGAAGGCGGAGGCGTTCCACTAGAGGGCGGCGCAACCGGATTCGCCGGCGCGGTTCCAGTTGGAGGGGGCGTCGCCTGATCCGACGGCTTACCACTATGTATCGGCTGTCCCATGCCGGGGTGTCCCATCGGCATCTGGGTGTCGAGATCCTGCTGATCGACGAGTTCGATGTCGAAGATCAGGTCGGCCCTTTCGGGAATCGCTCCCGGGCGTCCGCGCACACCATACGCAAGCTGCCACGGAATGAAAAGGCGCCGCTTCCCGCCTATCCTCATTCCGGCCATGCCCTGATCGAATCCTGGAATCAGCTTGCCGAATCCCTGCGGAAAGGCGAGTGGACGCGGCTCCATCCTGGGCTTGCCATCGGCATCAAGTTCTTGCTTTCCATCCTTGTCTAGAACCGGCGCCGGGTGGTCGTACGAGGAGTCAAACTTTTTTCCATCCGCCGCAAGCCATCCCGTGTACTGCACTTTGTAGATCTTGTAGGGTTCGGCGAGCGGACCGGTGCCGATGCGCAGGTCCTGATAGCGAAGGCTGAAGGCTGTTTTTACGAGGCCGTGCCCTGGGGGAATTCCTGCCGGCAGCTTCACGCTGCCAGCCGTGGAAACCGAAGCCGCCGTCTTCCCATGAGCTTTGGGAGCGGCAGGTTTGGGGCCAGTCTGCGCTAGACCCGCCGCCGAAAACGCCGACATCGCAAGAAAGAAAAGGATCAGTTGTTTCATTTTGAAATGTAAACTCCGGTCTGTTCTCATCGGGAGTTTAGCAGCACATCCCTTACCCTTTTGCCTGGCACTTGACTGCTGCCCGCTTCTCCACGCACGACTTCGCCAATGCGGCAAGTCCGACGAGTGCGCTGATTTTAGTCGCCGGTTCGCGTCTCCGTACCCTGCGCCATCTTTGTCCAGTGCACATTATCGGGAGAGAACTCCTGCGCATAGTCGATGTGGTCGTGGTCTTTGAACACATTCACCACGTGGAAGTAGGTCGTCACTCCACCCTGCGAGACCTCCCACGGAAACGTCCACACATTGCCCACAATCTGCAGTCTGCCTGATCCCGCAGCCTCGCCGTCCTTGGGAATCGGATAGCTGGTATACATTTTCGTGAGATCGCTATAAGTGAACACCAGCAGGACCTTCGACTCGCCGTTCACATATTGATTGCACGCTACATATCCGCCGCTCTTCCAGCAGTCGTTGCGCAGCGTCGTGTCTTCTTTCCCCGCATCACTATGCGCAGTCGCAAAGCGTTCGCCGTTCACCTTCCACGTGCCCGCGTATGCCATCAGGGTGTCGATTCCACCCGTCGCTTGCTGGACAGCAACCGTAGGAGGCTTTCGATCGTTTTGTGCCGCACCGGTACTTGCTCCGAGCGTAGCCATGATTCCCATCGCGACCAATGAAAAACGAAGACGCATTCCTTAACCCTCCACTTATCCTCTGTTCTCTGTCCAATGTTTACGGCTCAACTCGATCTCGCCAGCATGCCTGCCAGTAGCGCAGTCCGCGGAGCCAGGTGCTCGAGCAGAATGGACTCATGGCTGGCATGAGCACCTTCTCCAACCGCACCCATTCCATCCAGAGTCGGCACGCCCAGCGCCGAGGTGAAATTCCCGTCGGACGCACCGCCGGTGGCAGCCTCGTCCAGTTTCATCCCAAGCTCCGCGGCCAGCGAGCGGGCCTGCTCAAAAAGCCATGCTGTGCCCCCGGTCCGCTCCATCGGAGGACGGTTGATGCCTCCGTTGACATCCAGCGAGCATCGCTTGTCCGTTGCCTTGAGTGATGCAAACCTTCGCTCGATCCGCGGCGCATCTCCGATTTTGGCGATCCGAACATCGACTTCTGCAAACGCCTCCGCAGGAATTACGTTGGTCTTGCTGCCGCCGCCTGCCACGCCGACACTCACCGTCAATCCGCGTTTCAGATCAGTCCATCCGCTCACCTTATCGATCACGCGCGAGAGCTCCCGCAGTGCGCTTGCACCTTTCTCGAAATCGACGCCTGCATGTGCCGCAACTCCTCGAATATCGATGCGCCAATTTCCGGTTCCTTTGCGTGCCGTCTTGTAAGCAAGTCCCTGGGCCGGCTCCAGCACAAATACCGCTGCGCACTCCTTCGCCAGCTTCTCCGTGATCCGCCGCGAAACCAGGCTACCGATCTCTTCATCGCTGTTCAGCAGGAGAACGATCTCGCGACGGAGCAGGTCGGCTTCTGCGAGCATCTCCAGCGCCGTGAGCGCCATCGCCACGCCGGCCTTCATGTCCAGCGTCCCCGGCCCCCACAGCCGCCCATCTTCTACTCGGCATGGCATGTTGCGCAAAGTCCCAGCCGGCCAAACGGTATCCAGATGTCCCAGCAGCAGAATTGGTTTGCGACCCTTCTGCCTGCGGGGGCCAAATCGCGCCTCGAGAACATCGCCGTATTCCCGCTGCCGATGAAGCTTCACCCGTCCGCCGCGTGTCTTAAGCTCCGTCGCCGCGATGGCCACACACGCGTCTACGGCAGCCTTGCTGTCCGACGGCGATTCGCAGAGCACAAGTTTGCGCGTGAGTTCAATCAGACTCACTTCTTTTCGCCGGGCCCCAGCCAGCAGCGCGCGCATCGGGATCTGAGACTCGATGCCTTCGGTGCCTTGTGTCTTCACTGCGTCCAGTTTAGCCATCCGATCAGAATTTGCGTCGAAACTCTCTGGAGTAGAATCCGATTCGACAGGAGCCCCCGATGCACTTCCTTCTCTTCTATGAGGTCGCTGACGACTACATCTCGCGCCGTACAGAATTCCGCAACATCCATCTCAAGCTTGGATGGGAGGCGGCAGAGCGGGGCGAACTGGTTCTTGGAGGAGCACTGGCCAACCCACCTGATGGCGCCGTCCTCCTCTTCAAAGGCGACTCGCCCGAAGTTGCGGAGAAGTTTGCCCGCGCCGATCCGTACGTCGCCAACGGCCTGGTGAAGCGCTGGTATGTGCGCGAGTGGACGACGGTAGTCGGCGACCTCTCTGCAAATCCGAAACGCCCCGGCTAGCCCTGGCATCTCCCAAACGGGCGACAAGCAAATTACGGAAGAAACACTTGGCCAAGAAACTTCCGCGTCCCGCCCGCAGCCAAAACTCATCTGCTAAAACCCGCTCTCCTGTACACTAAAGGGTTCAGTCCCATGCAAAACAAATATCCAATCGGCATCCTCGGCGCGACCGGAATGGTCGGTCAGCGCTATATCCAGCTACTCGCAGATCACCCGTGGTTTGAGGTGGCATGGCTTGCGGCAAGCGACCGTTCCAGCGGCAAACCTTACGGCGAGGCGGCGAAGTGGAGGCTTGATACTCCCCTCCCTGATCGCATTGCGAAGATGCCGGTTTCTCCCGCCGACCCCGCCGGTTCTCCTCGGATTATCTTCGCGTCCGTCGACGCTGCCTTCGCTCGTGAGCTTGAGCCCAGGTTCGCCGAAGCAGGCTGTGCGGTCCTCTCCAATTCCAGCGCCTTCCGCATGGCGGAGAAGGTGCCGCTCGTCATCCCCGAGGTCAATGCCGACCACCTGCAGCTCATCGAAGAGCAGGAGTGGCGCAAGCAGTCGGGCGGTTACATGGTCACCAACCCCAATTGCTCGACCATCGGCCTCGTCATGGCTCTAAAGCCGCTCCAGGAGCGATTCGGCATCGAGCAGATTTTCGTCAGCACCATGCAGGCCGTCAGCGGTGCCGGATACCCCGGTGTCGCCTCCATGGACATCCTCGATAACGTCGTTCCCTACATCGGCAGCGAAGAAGAAAAGATGGAGGCCGAAACCCTCAAGCTCCTTGGCAAGACCGAAGCGCATGCCGTAACACCGCTTGCGGCTGGCATCACGGCGCACTGCAATCGCGTCCCGGTGGTCGATGGCCACACCGAGTGCGTCTCCATCAAATTCGCAAAGCCCGCCACGCGCGATCAGATTCTCGCCGCATGGGACGAATTCAAGCCGCTTGCCGGAATGGACCTGCCCTTCGCACCGAGGCAGCCCGTACAGTTTGCCGATCAGCCCGACCGCCCGCAGCCTCGTCTCGATCGCAATCGCGAGCGCGGCATGGCCGTGACAGTGGGCCGTCTGCGCCCCTGCAATCTGCTCGACTGGAAGTTCGTGCTGCTCTCGCATAACACGGTTCGCGGTGCGGCCGGCGCAACCATCCTGAATGCGGAACTGCTCGCGAAACTGGGCAAGCTTGAGGCGGGGTTCACGGGCAACAGGCCGGAGCCCTCCGGGCGTTCGCGAAGGTGGGAACCGGATTCCGCGACAGTCACCCGCGCTTAGATCCTTGAAGCTCGAACGGCGCACGACTCTGGTCGCCGAACAGATTCACGATAGAAACGGGCTAAAGCCCTTGAGGTTCGACAACAACGCATGAGCCTGGTTGTGATGAAATTCGGCGGCACTTCGGTCGAAGATCCGGTCGCCATCAACCGTACTGCCTCCATCGTTGCGGGCCGTGTCGCCGCAGGAAAACAAACAGTCGTTGTGGTCAGCGCCATGGCCAAAGTCACCGATCTTCTGCTGCGCGCTGCTGCTTCAGCCGCTCAGGGCGATCGGACCGGCGCTCTCGCCATCAGCTCTCGCCTGCGGGCCCGGCATCGCGACACTGCTTGCGCCCTTATCAAAACTCAATGCGACTCCTCCGCAATTTGCAATCACATCGAGGAGGAGTTCGATGCGCTCGACGAAATCCTGCGCGGCCTGGCCGCCATTCTCGAACTCACGCCCCGCATCTCAGACCTCATCGTCAGTTACGGCGAGCGTCTCTCCAGCCGCATCATCGCAGCCGCATTCCATGAGCAAGGCATCCAAGCCGCTCACATTGATTCTCGTAGCGTCATCATCACCGACTCTCAGTTTCAGAAGGCCGCGCCCATTGATGCGCTCATTGAGAAACGTGCCGCCGAGCATCTCCGTCCTCTGTTGAACGAGGGCAAAGTCGTCGTGATGGGCGGTTTCATCGCCTCCAACGAAGATGGCATCACCACCACGCTCGGCCGCGGTGGATCGGACTTCACCGGCGCGCTCATTGGTGGAGCGCTCTCAGCCGACGCCATCGAAATCTGGACCGACGTAGACGGCATCATGACCTCGGATCCCCGCGTCTGTCCCGACGCTTTACGCGTCAAAGTCATCAGCTTTGAAGAAGCGGCCGAGCTCGCCTATTTCGGCGCCAAAGTCCTTCATCCCGCCACCATTCTGCCCGCCGTCAAGAAGAGCATCCCGGTCTTCGTTCTCAACAGCAAGAATCCTACCAACGAAGGCACCCAGATCACCTCGGTCGCGCCTCACTGCAACAGTCCCTTCAAATCGATCGCGGTCAAGAAGAAGCTGAGCATCATCGACGTCGTCGCGAGCCGGATGCTCATGACTCACGGCTACCTGAAAGCGATCTTCGACATCTTCGACAAGCACCAGTGTCCCGTCGACATGGTCTCCACGAGCGAAGTCTCCGTCTCGCTCACAGTCGACTCCAACGATAAGCTGCCGCTGATTGCCGCCGACCTCAGCAAACTGGCTGATGTGAACTACGAAGGGAAAAAAGCACTAGTGTGCCTTGTCGGCGAAGACATTCGCGGACAGAGCGGTATGGCTGCGCAGGTCTTCGGCGCTATCCGCCACGTCAACGTGCGCATGATCTCCCAGGGCGCCAGCGAAATCAACATGAGCTTCATGGTCGACGAAGAGGACGCCGACGAAGCGGTCCGCTCTCTGCACGCCGCCTTTTTCAAAGACCCGGACCCGAGCATCTTCGACGTGGAAGCCAGAAAACAGATCACAGTGAACTCCCCGCAGTGAGTAGCTGCAACCATCTCGCGCGCACGGCAGTCCTTCGGATAAGATTCTGTTCACTGATCACTGTTTGCTGAGGTTTCAATGCTTCTCCTCGTTCTAGGCAAGGGAAAGACCGGTTCGCTTGTCGCCGAAGTGGCGCGCGAGCGCGGCCATGGGGTGCGCGCACTCGACATCAACGAAAACGAACACGCATCCGCCCTCACCGCTCCGAATCTCGCGGGTGTCGACGCGGTCATCGACTTTACTACCCCCGATGCCGCCGTCGAAAACATCCGCGCCGTCCTCGCGCTCGGCTGCCGCATCGTCGTGGGGACCACGGGCTGGTACGCCCAGCTTCCCGAATTGAAAGCCATCGCGCATCGCCGTGGAGGCGCTCTGCTTTATGGCACCAACTTCTCGATTGGCGTTCAGAAGCTGTTCCGCCTAACAGCCGAACTCGCCCGCATGGAAGGATATAAATTCGCAATCAGCGAAACTCATCACACTTCGAAGCTCGATGCCCCCTCCGGCACCGCAATCACTCTGAAACAGATCATCCACTCCGTCCAGCCCGGCATTGACGTGCCAATTGAATCCCATCGCATTGGGGACGCCAAGGGCGAGCACATTGTCACCGCAAGCAGCGAACACGATGTGATCGAGCTACGCCACGACGCCTTCTCGCGCCGAGGTTTCGCGCTCGGGGCTGTTCGCGCGGCTGAGTGGGTTCACGACAAGTCGGGCGCATGGGAATTCCGCGAGATCTTTGACCAGCTCTGAACTGAAATCTGGAGTTAGAATTCTCCGTTCGGTATTTCAGGGAGGAACATGGCTCGCCCCTTGCTCGCGTCCTTCGTCGCCTTTCTTGCCTTCACCTCACCCAGCGTTCTCGCACAGTCTGAAGCAACCAGCAAACCGCTCACCTGGGACGTCATCTCTGTAAAGCCCAACCGATCACTGGATACTTCATCGTCCATGCGATGGAACACTGATGGCATCGAGTTCAGGAACATGACCCTGCATGGCGCGATGCTCAACGCTTTCGAAGTGCGGTCCGAAAGCCAGATCACCGGCTATCCCAGCTGGGTAAACTCAGAGCGATTCGACATCGAAGCCAAGATGGACGCTGAGACTGCAGCCGCATATCGGGCGCTGAAAGGCGAAGCGAGCAACAAGCAGTGGCACGCTTTTATGCAGCAGATCCTCGACGAGCGATTCGGCTTGAAGTTCCACATCGAGAAGCGCGATCTGCCGGTCTACAACCTAGTACTCGCGAAGCAAGGGCTGAAGGTAAAGCCGTCAGCGCAAGATGAGAAGGGCTCCTCGTTGATGGGGCCTGGCAAATACACCGCACATCGAGGGCAGGTCGGCGGGTTGGCCTTGACTCTCTCCGGCACGGTCGGCCGCGTAATCCTCGACAAGACCGGCGTAACAGGCGAATATGATATCGATCTGACCTGGGCGCCTGACGATCAGCCTGAAGCAGGCCCGTCGATCTTCTCCGCGCTTCAGGACCAGCTCGGCCTTAAGCTCGAACCAGCGAAGGCTCCGCTCGACGTAGTCGTAATCGACCACCTCGAGCGGCCTTCCGAAAACTAGTTTTCGGCTATTGTTTTCCGCCGAAGACCACCGTGACATTCGTTTCCACCGCGACGGGCTGACCATCAAGCATATAGGGCTTGTACTTCCAGGTCTTCACCGCATCCACGGCCGAGGGAGCCAGCAGTTTCGGTCCGCTCAGCACCTGGATGCCTTCGATCGTTCCCTGCTTGGTGATTGTCGCCTTCAGCACCACGGTTCCCGTGATGTGTGCATCCTGCGCGAATTTCGGATACACCGGCGGAGTCTTGTGGATGATCATCCCCGCCGCAACGCCTGCGGAGATGGGCACCACGTGCGGCAGCACTTTCGCTTTCGGCCCTGATCCAAACACCGAACCCGGTACAGAGTTGTTGTCCTCCAGCGAGACCGGCGACGGAGCGCTCGGCGGCGGCTCGTCCACCGGCGCAGTCTTCTTAATCTGGCCGGCAATACGTGTGGGCGCCACCAGCTGTGCAGCCATGGCGTCGGGCGAAACCGCCACTGGGGCTGCCGCTTCTTGCGTGTTCGCCTGTGCCTGCGATTGCGGCTGGGACGCACTCGGTTTTTGAGCCGGGGCCTGCGTATTGTTGCCCGACTTTCCAGTGGCATTCACGATTAAACGATCGGCTGCCGTGGGATCCTCCTGAACAGGAGCCGGCGTGGGAGCCGCAGCTGTCTGCTTTGCACTTGCAGCTGGGGAACTCGGAGCCGACGACTTTGTGAAGACGACCAGCAGCACCAGGGCCAAAACAACCGGCCCGGCTGCGATGAGGATCCACTTCATCACGTTCGCGCTTTGCTTCTCAGTGGCCTCGCTGTGCTCCGTCTGGAACATCGAAGAGCGGAAAATGTCCACGGACACCGGAGGACGCTCGATCGGCGGCGCAATCGGCGTCGGCGCGGCTTCCACCACAGGCTCTTTCTCTTCTACCTGCGGCACAACTGCCCGCGCCGGCTCAGGAGCTTTGCGCTTCTCCGGCACAAGTGCAGGACGCGGGCGCACATCCGGCTTGGGAACCGCCGGCATAGACGCGCGACGAAGGTTCTTCGCGTCCCACGCCGCAAAATCCGAGTCATCTGCTGTCTTTGGAATCTCCGGCGCGGCGGCAGCTCTCACAGCCTCGCCCTCTTTCAGAATGTCGGGAAACGCATTTGCTTCAGGAACGCGCGCCGGCCTCGGCTCTACCGTCGGCTCGACTCGTTTCTCCGGCTCAACCCGTCTCTCGGGAATGATCGGCGTAACGTTTGAACGCGGTCCCGCATTTGGAATCGGTTTCGCTGCCGGCGGCGGAACGGCTGCCTGCCTCGTCAAAGGCGGTGCCGGCGCGGATGGCGGTCTGGTCCCAACCGGTGTTGCTGTCGACATTGAGGACGTCGATGCAGACCCGTTTTCGGAAGGAAGAGGCAGAAAATCGCGCGCTCCTGCGCGCATGCAGCTCTTGAGCAGATCCTCGTCTGTCCGCGCCGAGTACGCCATGACGGTTGGTCCCAATTCGGACAGCTTGGAAATGATCTGAAGCGCATAGCTCTCGTCCGTATCGACGTCAACCAGCACCACGTCAAACTTCGTTTCCATCATCCGCGCCAGATCGTTAAGAGTCGCGGGATAGTCAATGAACTCGTGTACCTTCCGGCCTTCCGCGGAGGCGAGAGCCCTGGCAACCGTCTGTCGATGCGCGTCATTCGGGCCAATCAGCGCAACTGCCATGCCCTTCGCGCCGCTTGACGCCTGCGCATCGGCAATCTGCGTGTTGGTAGACATCTCAGCTCTGGCGATCATGATCCTTGATCCTCTTCTCATTCGCTGTCGATGCAATCGTGCCGCATGTGGCATCCCGCGGCAGTTCTGGGGTCGACATTGCCGGCAACTGCAGGTCTCGACCCACCGTTGAGACGGCTGTGAAAACGGGATCTGGGAAATAGAAATCGCCCTGCGAGCCGCTCGCGACACCGCAGTTTTCAACGCCCTTTGGATTCAGCTTGTTGCGCGGTTGCCAATTCTCCTGCTAGAGCTTGCGCGCGCCAAATTCCGGGCCTGTAACGGACATCGTAACGGGTCTGTGACCTGGATGGAACTACCGGACCATGCAACCTACATGCCTTTCGTCACGTGAGCGATCCATCCGACACCGGACTTTCGTGCGCCTTAACTCCCTTGTAGATCTCCGAGATGCCCCGTTCGCTAAAATCCTTTTATCCCCATGTCGCTTCGCCTCGCCAGCACCGCCGACGTGCCCGCCATCGTGGCCCTCGAGAGCAATCCCATTGCCCGACAGTACGTGGGCCAGTGGAGCGAAGACCGCCATCGCACCACCCTTACCAGCCCCGACGCCCGCTACTATGTCAACGAATCCGGAGGCGAGATCGATGCCTACGTGATCCTCCGCGGCCTTGGCGAAGATTCCCGCTCCATTGAGTTGAAGCGGGTCGTCGTCGCCGTACCCGGCCAGGGCTCGGGTCGTCGCATCCTCACAGAGGTCCTACGCATCGCTTTCCGCGAACTGGGCGCTCATCGGCTCTTCCTCGATGTCTTCGAAGACAACGCTCGCGCGCGCCACCTCTATGAGAGTCTCGGATTCAAATACGAGGGCGTCATGCGCGAATCCGCTCACCGCGACGACCGCTGGTACGATCTGCACCTGATGTCGATGCTCGAATCTGAATACAGCTGACATTCATCACAGCGCCTCCATGGCCTCCATCGATATACACTTTTCATGATGGAAACAACAGGTTGTGGCACGGCAATCGTTACGCCCTTCCGGGCGGACGGGAACATCGACGAACCGGCGCTTCGGGCGCTCGTCAACTGGCAGGTCGACGCAGGCATTGACTTCATCGTCGCCTGTGGGTCCACCGGTGAAGCAGCCACTCTCGATGAGCACGAGTGGATCCAGGCAATCCGCATCGTTATCGATGCCGCCGCTGGACGCGTTCCCGTTTGGGCTGGTTGCACCCACAACTGCACCCGTGTGCTGCTGCATCAGGCCGCCACTCTTCGCCAGGTTCCGGGAGTGGATGCCGTGCTCTCGGCAAACCCCTACTACAACAAGCCCACGCAGGAAGGACAGTTCCAGCACTTCCTCGCCCTCGCGAAGATGGTCGCTCCCCTCCCTGTCTGCCTCTATAACGTTCCCGGGCGCACCGGCGTAAATCTCGATCCCGACACCGTTGTTCGCCTCGCCCAGGCTGCTCCGAACATTCAGGCCATCAAAGAAGCCAGCGGGAAACTACCTCAGATCGCCGAGCTCGTCCACTCGCTGTCATCCAGCTTCAAGGTCTTCTCAGGCGATGACAACCTGGCTCTCGCGGCAATCGGAGTGGGCGCGCAGGGCCTCATCAGCGTCGCCTCGAACGAAGTTCCAGCTGAAATGGCGCGCATGATCAACGCCGCTCTTCACGATGACTGGGCAGAAGCACGCGATATCGAGCGCCGTTTCAGCCGCCTGTTCGAGGCAAACTTCTGGGAGTCCAATCCCGGTCCGGTCAAAACCATTCTCAACTTGATGGGCCGCACCTCGGACACCGTCCGTTTGCCCCTCGTTCCCCCGACAGCAGCAACGCGCTCAAAACTGGAACGCCTTGCGGGCGAACTCGGACTTCTGAAATTTTCCCCGGTCCCCGCCGGGGACCTCCGCATGTTCTGAACGCGGGGGCTGTTGGGCTTCACTTCAGATCGCCCTGAATCTGTGTTACGGAGCGCTCTCCTGCTGGCATTCCTTGAGCAGCAGACCGGAAACGACGGGAACAGCCGACTCCATCTCATCCCGAAGCAGGTAATGGAAAAAGTACGAGATGGAGAATGTGACCACCGCACTCGAAAAGGCCAGGCAGAGTTGCGATAGCGGCGATCTCGCGAAGTACACGAATGGCACCCGTACAATTCCGTTCACGAGAAAGATCGCGAGGGAGTACGTGCCTATCTGCTCAAACAACCGAACTCTCCTCAAGAGAGGACGCAAGCTCGCATAGATGCACAGAATCAACACCGTCACTGCAAGAGAAGTTGTATGCGAGAAGAACCTGCTCTCGCTGCCAAGAATCACGAGAGCGAATGCCGGAATACCCCAATAGGCATTCAGGCGAATCGGATATCTCGCCGCAATAATTCCCAGACAAAGAATTCGCATTCGACCGATCGGAGTCATTCCGAGATTGATCGACCAGTGCGCAAGAATCGGGTTCGCAAAGAAGCTCGCCACGAAGCAGGCGATCGAAAGTACGACGAGGCCTTGCCAGCCGTACTTCTTTCCCAATCTCACCAGTAGCGGCCAGATTGCATAGAACTGCATAATGAACGGAATAAACCACCATGGCCCCACAACAGGTAGACCCCTGTTAGGCACCAGCGTCCCAATCCCTGTAAACGTAAGCAAGATATTCAAGCCGGCTTCCCGGATCAGCGAGAAGAATCCTTCATGCATGGCCGCGAGAAAGGTCCAGAACAGGAGCGCCATGCCGAACATCGGATACAGCTTCGTAATTCGTGACCACATAAAGGAAGACCAGGACGACTGATCGTTCCAATGGCTTTTCGCCAGCCCGTATGCAGACAGGAAGATAAAGATCTGGACACCGAAATGGCCAAAGAATGCGAACAGAGACTGTATCGTCGTCGATGGGTGCACGACATTCTGGAGGAAGATGGAAAATCGTCCAGGCTCAAAGGAGAACTCGTTTTCATGAACCGGACCGATGACATGGAAGAAGTTATGGAAAACGATCGCCGTGATCGCCAATCCCTTTAAAATCGTCGCGTCCTTCTTGTCCAAGTCCTGGAGCGAATTCAACGTTTCCGCGCCGGAAGTCCGCACGAGTTCTATGGAACGTTTCGATTTCGAAAACAGTTTGCCCTGCTTCGCCGATCTGGCATCTTCCAACGATCTCACTGCGGCAACTTACCTCTCAGCTCAAGTTCAGACAGGGATCAATATCTGCGCCCCACTGTGGCCCAATAGCAATGAAATCAAACGCCCAAATAGCAAAGAAGGGGGTAGAAGAGATTCGAATATGGCGTAACTTTAGTCCAAATGCAACGTTACTAGATACGTTACCTGACATTACGGAATAACATGTCAGCGCAAGTCAACTGAACATCTTAGCTGTTCGACATGAACTACTTACCCGAACATTGTCCGGGCATTCCCCTTGTTGATTCAGCCAAGATATCTGGAAGGCCTTTCGCACAATTCCCAGGACCATCGGTATTAACTTTTTCGACGTGGAGCAATCTGATCTGTCTAATTCATAGTATCCGCAGGAGCACCGCTCTCACTTCGCCTCCTCGTACTTGATGACAATTCCGTCATTCTCGATGGCCGGCATAAGCCGCTCGCAATAAGCGAGGACCAGGAAGATCGCAACCGTGCCGCAGAGGGGATATAGGAATCGAGCCGAGATCAATTGTGCAGTGCGAGAACCCCTGGAATCTGCGCCGCCGTCGCTCGGCATCTTTTCGTAGTGACCTCGCTGTCGATCATACGATGAATACTCTGCACTCTCTTCCAGCACCGTTCCCAACGAATAACCCGAACGCGGTCCAGCAGCAGAAAAGCCCGCCATCCGGGGCGGGCTTCGAAAGGTCTTTGGTAGCGCTACCGGGAATCGAACCCGGGTTTTAAGATTGAGAATCTCACGTCCTAACCCCTAGACGATAGCGCCACATGTGGGGGGTCGGCCTCTCCGGCCGCTCTCTTAATCTATCAAATAATCAATTGTATGCAAAACTTCAAGGCCCGGCAGAAGGCGCTCTAGATGCCCAGTTTTCGCACTTCTTCGTTGTAGTACTTGCGGTAGAGGATCTCCCACTCCTGGGATCCTTCCAGGATGATCTTCCGCTGCGAAGCGATCTTCTGCCGTGCCGCCGTGTCGATCCGCGCCTCTTCCATGAGCAGGCCTTCCAGCGCCTTCCGGGCCTCCTGGCGGATGGTGTTTCGGTCCTCCATGAAACCGACCTGGTCGATGTCTGCCAGCGTATCAGCGACGGTGTGAGCCAGCTTGTTCAACTTGTCGCGGCTGATCCTCATAGCACCGCCTTGTACTTCTTCGCCAGCTCGGTCTTCACCTTCTTGAACATCTCCTGGTATTGCGCGCCCGACTTACGCATCTCCTCGGAGTAGGCGTCGAGAATGACGCGCACCTCCTCGTTGATACGGTCCTCGAGCGAAAGCTCTTCGGTGAGGCCTTCGGTAACGCGCGCCTCCGTGCCCTTCAAGTCACTCGTAGTGATCATTTTGGCGTCGATGAGGTGCTTGACCGTGCGGCGGGCGAGATACCCAATGTATTCGCGAGAAAAGATCATGGGCTAAGTATTAAAGATAACGCATCGGCCCCGAGGGTGTACATTGCAGGACGCACAACGGGTTGATGAGAGCCGCAGCACCAACCCATTGCGGTGACCGTCCGGTTCCCTATTTTCTTCATCTGCTCACTGCCCACTGCTCACCGGCACACGATGCGGGCAGGTCTTCGTGTTCACGCACTCATCGGCCAGCCGGAGCCTCTGCACCGGGCGGCCGTTGATCAGGTGTTCCTGCACAATCTCCGCAGCATCTTCGGGCAGAACGTGTCCGTACCAGACCGCCTCGGGGTATACCACCACGGTTGGCCCGTGTTCGCACTGATCAAGACAGCCGGACTTGTTAATGCGAACCGAACTTCCCAGGCCTGCGGCCTTCGAAAGCTGTTGCAGCTGCGTGTGCAGTTCGCTCTTGCCGTCGCTCGTGCACGATGGCCTCGGGGCGCCTTCCGGGCGCGTGTTGTGGCAGACAAATACGTGGTGTTTGAAAACTGGCAAACGGTACCTCCACCTTCAGATTACAGGCCCGCCGCTCCCATTCCCGGAAACGAATCACGCCACGCGACGGCTTTCCCACATTTCGCCGTTCTTGACCCGGCAGCATCTGAGAGAATGATTGCTTGATTATGGGAACGGATAATCTGCGATCGCTCAAGGACGATATGGTGGCTTTCATTGAGGGCCACGGTCTCGTCCGTCTTCCCGGGTACGTAACGGAAGACATTCCCTCCATCGTGTGGGAGGGCGGAAGCAATCCCGATTCGTGGAAAGACTTCGTTGAAATGGCCAAGCGCGTCGGCGCGCCATTTGTCACCTTCAGCGAGATGCACCTGGAGCGGGAAGAGCTCGACCGGCTCGTTGAAGAGGCCGGTGAAATGAACTTCCCCGATGAGGAAGCCACTGAGCTCGTGGAAGCGCAGTGGCTGCGCAAATACGCCGGCATGATCGGCTACATTCAGCTTGGTTTCATTCATCAGGGAATCGTCATTTTGCACGAGACCACCACGGAGTGGTACGAGCGCTTCCAGTCTCTTCTCGAAGACATCGAGAGCTTCCACGACATCGTGATCGACGACCACGATCACGAACACGACGAAGAGGACGAGTAAGCAAGGTGAGCGCCGCCGGCGCAATGCAGAACGGCTCCGCAGTCCTCGCTGCCCCACGCCAACGATGGATCCTTGCTGAGCCACATGCTCACGAAGCCGAGGAACTTGCTTCCTCCGCCCGCATCCCACTCGTCCTTGCCGAGCTACTGATCGCCCGCGGCATAACCGCATCTACCGAGGCATTCGCATTCCTCAATCCGGAGGTTGCGCACCTCCATGATCCTCTCCTGATGCTCGGAATGCAGCCTGCAGTCGAGCGCATCGAGGCAGCCATCGCCAGCAAGGAAACGATCCTCCTCTACGGCGACTATGACGTCGATGGAACAACTGCGGTCGTGCTTCTGAAAACCGCAATCGAAATGCTGGGGGGAGTTGTCCGGTTTCACGTCCCGCATCGGATCCGGGAAGGCTACGGCCTGCAGTCAGCTGTCCTGGAGTCTGCATACGCCGACGGTGTTCGACTCGTAGTCACCGTCGACACCGGCATGCGCGCGTTTGCTGAAGCCGAAGCCGCTCGCAACCTCGGACTTGATCTCATCATCACCGACCATCACCTGTCGCGTTCCGATGACGCGCTTCCCGCCGCATTGGCCATTCTTAATCCCAATCAACACGGCTGCACCTATCCTGAAAAATCCCTTTGCGGCGCGGCCATCGCGCTGAAACTCGCACAGGCGCTCCTCGAACGTCACGACGCCGTTCGAACCCGCGACAAGCTCCTGCCCAGCTTCCTCAAGATTGCCGCCATCGCCACCATCGCCGATGCTGTTCCTCTGAAAGGCGAGAACCGCGTCATTGCAGCTCTGGGACTTCGCGAACTGCGCCGTCCAGTCGGCGCGGGCTTGCGCGCGCTCTTTGCCGCCGCGCAGCTCGACCCCGCAGCGAAGCCGCTCACCGGATTCGACGTGGCCTTCCGCCTGGCGCCGCGCATCAATGCCGCGGGCCGCATGGACGTCGCTTCAGACATCATCGAGCTCTTCTGCACGCGCGATGCGGCTCGAGCCACAGAACTCGCCACCAAGCTCGACCGCCTCAACCGCGACCGCCGCGAAACCGAAGCCCGCGCTCTGGCCGCCATCGAAGAGCGCCTCGCCACCGATGCTGAATTTGCCGCAGCCCGCATGATTGTCATCGACGGCGACGGCTGGCATCGCGGCGTCATCGGAATCCTCGCATCGCGTGTCGTTGAACGTACCGCCAAACCCGCCCTGGTTATCAGCGTGGAAGACGGCGTAGCTCACGGATCAGGACGTTCCGTCGATCAGTTTCATCTTCTCTCGGCGATTGAAACCTGCTCCGACCTCTTCACGCGTTTTGGCGGACATGCCTTTGCGGTCGGCTTTGCTCTCCCCGCCGAATTACTGCCAGAGCTCAAGCGCCGCCTCGCCGATTGTGCAGCTGAACGCCTGGCCCAGCGCGAGCCGGAGCGCGATCTGCACATTCATGCTGAGCTCCCGCTCGATCATGTCACTGCCGTCCTCGCCGGATGGCTGCGCAAACTTGAACCACTTGGCCACGGCAACCCCGAGCCAATCTTCATGGCGCGAAACACACGCATCATCTCCGCGCCGCGCATCATGAAGGAACGTCATCTGCGTCTCGAGCTGGCGCACGATGGAACCGGGGCAACCCGCGCAGTGGGATGGGACATGGCAGCCCGCTCGTCCGAACTTGGCCTTACCCAAGGCACTCGCATCGATGTGGCTTACCGAATCCGCGAGAATCTTCATCCTGACTTCGGCGGCCTCGAAATCGAACTCTGCGGCATTCGACCAGCGTCCGCTTAGTTCCTCAAGATCCACCGGCGCCCGACGATAAAAAGGGCCTGCGGTCTGAAACCGCAAGCCCCCTTCAATCAGACCGTTTCTGTCGTGTCTATTTGTGTCCGTGGTCTTCGTGCTGCGGACGCCCACCGCCTCCGCCGCCGTGCTCCTGGCGTCCTTCATTCCGGGGCTGCGCATTCCCGTGCGGCTGTTGGTAGTTGCCGCGCGGCTGTTCAAGTCCACGCTGTTGCGGTGCCGGCCGCTGTTCGAACCCGCGTTGTTGCGGCTGCGGACGGCTCTCGTTCCGGAACGAACCGCGATCGTTGTTACGCTGAACGTTATTTCGTTGCTCCAGTTGCATGTTGCGCGCCGGCTCCCGACCCTTCTGGAACTCCGGCCTTGCCTGCGGTCCACGGTTGTTATTCAAGGTCTGCGACTGCGGCCGATTGTTGCCCTCGTTCCCATGGAATCCCATCGGACGCTCGGCAGCTACCGTCTGCGGGTGCCCGCCATTGTTGCGCGCATAGAAATTCCGATCATTGCGAGCCGCTTCCATATGGTGCATCTGCATCGAGGTCTCGCTCATATGACGGTCGCGCATTGCTTCGCGCTCTTCGGGACGCATATCGTGATGGATCCCATCATGCCCGCCGTTGAAGGAGACACGCCGTTCGTTCACGATCGTATTTCGCTCCACGATCGTCCGGTCCACATACACGTTGCGGATGTGCACATTGTTCACGCGGACCACGGCCGTGTTGTAGAGGAAGTCGTGTCCGCGCCAGTAACCGCCCGCGAAGCCCACGCCCATGTAGCCAAACCCATAGTTGATTCCACCGTAGTAGCCGACATGGCGTCCCCAGTAACCGGGATGGAAGATGTACAGGCCGCCGGACCAGCCCCAATACGGAGGAGTCCACAGCGCACCCTCATACGGCGCAGGCACCCACGATCCAGGCACCCAGTAGTAGCCTTCAGGACCGTACGCCCAGTATCCCGGCGTCCACATCCAGCCCGGCTCAGGGCATGGCGGCTGTTCGTACACCGGCATCACCGGCGGCGCGATATTCACGCTGATCAAAACTCCCGCAAAAGAAGATGCGGGAACAAGGGAAAGCAAAAATGCCAAGAGCATCCATCGCGATTTTCGGAGAACTTGCATCGAAACCCTCCTGCAATATCTAGTCTTCTTCCATATGCACCGTTAGTTTGAAGCCAAATCACGAACGGCACTGCAATATTCAGACTATGCAGGCGTAAACCCTGAGTAGCAGGGAAAGTTGCATCCCGCCTGGTCACTTTAGTTATGCAATGACAATTAGATCGCAGAGAGCACACGGCTTAGCGCGCTCTCCCCAGAGACGCTGAATCTGGTACGTCAATACCGGATACTCAACCCCGTTCCCACAACCGTGCGCGCTTTTAGATCGATCGGAACCAGCACATACGGTGGATTCGGAACACCGGTAGGAACGGCAGTCGTCCCGATTACGCCTGCAACATGCCCCACACCGATATCAAAGGCAAAGTGCGGATTCTCCTTCTGCGTCACACGAACCGCGTAGTCCATCGTGGTTGGGATATGCGCACCGCTCCCCGGCGGGAAGAGGATAGGCTTCAGATTCACCACCTGAGGGGGCTCCTGCGTGAACCCTACCGCCGGCACGGCCGCCAGATTGTGCCCGAGCGGCATCGGAATCCCGAGCCCGCCAAACAAACGCCCGCCAAATCGCGTGGCCTGGCCACCAAGCCCATAGATTGACGCGTTCGTCGCCTTCCACCCAAGATTCACCAAAAACGGGACCGGTGGATGAAGCCATGTCTTCGTCACCGCTACATAGATATCGCCATTCGTATAGGACTTGAGCTTGCCGGTCTCAAGCTGATTAAGCGCTCCGCTCACGAACTTGTCATTCGTGCGCACCACGAAGCCTGCGCCGATTCCCGGAGTCCACGCCCCGAACTGCCCATCCCTGATGCCCACCACCTTGCCGTTGAATACATTCATCCCGGAGTAGTTCCACAATCCGCTGAAGCCCGGGCTGTCCCCTCTCGTGTGCACGCTGCGCGTGTAGCCAAATTCAAAGCGGTTCGCAACCCCCTCCTCGATCGAAAACGTGTGAACGTATCCGATCACCTTCGACGCATTCACAAAGTGATAGCCCACTGCCGGATGGGACCACGCATGCCCCTTTTCGCTCAATACAACATAAGCAGTCGGCGTGATGAATCCTCCGGTCTGTCCTTCCAGCGTGAGGTTCTGTGCGTGAATGCGTGCGGTCGCAGAACATGCAACCACGAAGGCGACAGCGGCAATGAGCGGCTTGTGTACTGGGAGATTGAACATCAAGGTACTCCAATAGAATGGTGTCTTCTTCGGGCAAAACGTGTCAGCGGGCGGCCTCAGTCTGAGTATGCCGATCTGATCTCAAGGGCCTTTTACGTTCTGTTCGAATTCTGAGAAATCGAGTTGTTGTAACACAGAGAAAGCGCGGTGGTCACGGTTACCGCGCACACAAGCGGATGCTCCCGTCCGCAGATCCTTGCAGTTCTTCGGGGTCACCGCCTAGACTCGCCTCATGCCTCGGGGATTGTTCATCACGCTCGAGGGCCTCGACGGCTCCGGCAAAACTACGCAGATCAAGCGTCTTGCCGCGTGGATGGAGAAGCGCCGCATCGAAACCGTGGTCACCCGCCAGCCCGGAGGAACTCCAACCGGAGATCGCATCCGCGGCCTGTTGCTGGATTCCGGCTCGACTCCGCTCGCGCCAATGACCGAGATGGCCCTCATGTTCGCCGACCGCGCTCAGGCCATCACCGAAGTGATAGAACCCGCGCTCGCCGCCGGTCGCGTCGTTCTCTGCGATCGATTCACTGACTCAACCGAGGCCTATCAGGGCGGAGGCCGCCAGCTCGGGTCCGAGCGTGTCCTCGATCTTCACCGCCTCATCTGCGGCAACCTTCAGCCGGACCTCACGCTGCTCTTGTTGCCGTCTCTTGAAGCGAGCCTCGCTCGCGCGCGAAGGCGCAATGAGAAACACGCCGCAAAAACTGGACAGGATGAAAACCGTTTCGAGCAGGAGCAAGGCGGATTTTTCAAGCGCGTATGGGAGAAATATCACGAGATCGCGGGCCGCGAATCCGAACGCGTCATCCTCATCGAAGGCAACCTCAGCATTGACGAAGTCCACGAGCAAATCGTCGAAGCCGTCTCAGAACGACTCGTCGCACTGCACGGCGCGATCTAGCGGCGGACGGAGAAGAGCGCCCGCCGCCAGCCCTCATCTCCCTCGATTGAAGTCGAGATTGGTCACAAACGTTCCGGTATCGTAGACCGCTGAACTCCACGGCACGCTCAGCTTGAATTGCGAGAGCGGACTGCAGCCGGTGATGTTCACCGTGAACGATGCGCTTGCCGATGCGTTCACTGCTAAATCACCCAGCACGATTGGAGTGCTTCCAGAAGTAACTCTGGGCGTGCACGATGGGCCTGAGGTTTGGGTGAGCGTAAAGCCGTTCAGTGTCGTCGCATATGCGGGACCGACATTGCCATTTGTTGCTGTGATGATGACGGTCCGTGTGTTTCCGGTCCCGGCTTTCGCGGTTGCCGCAAACTTCAGCCCATTGCCCGGCAGCTTCGTCGGATCCACGATGCCCCAGTAAGCAGGTTTTGCTTGAAGTGCCGTATCGAAGGGCAGCGGACGATCCTTGCGCGTAACCGGGAAGCTGTCGAGCCATGTATCGTCATCGGCCATGCCCCACATGGTCACGGAGCTGAGCTTGTCCTTCAACTCCTTGAATGCGTCGAAGTAGGACTTGTAGAGCCAGCCTTGCTCGGCGAGCAGCGCGGGAGGCACGTTGTTCCCGTAATTCGTTTTCGTATCGCCCGCGTTGTAGATGCTGACATCCAGCTCGGTGACCTGCTGATCGATCCCTGGAACTTGATTCGCAACTGTCTCGATCGCATTCACGATCGCCGGAACGGAAGGATAGTTGATGGCGTTGTGCATTTCATGACCCACACCATCAAGCAGTCCCTTCGACTTCAGATCAGCGGCCACCTTCACGAGGCACGCCAGGCGGTTCGCATCCGTCGTGCTGTAGTCGTTGATGAAGAGCTTCGTTCCTGCAGGCGCAAAATCGCGAGCCGCCTGCAATGCGACGTCGAGATAGCTGGCGCCCAGCACCTTGTAGAACGGCCCGTGTACGAGGCAATCGGGTTGGCTGGGATCGAGCGGCTCGTTCACCACATCCCATGCATAGACCTTTGCGCCGAAATGCTGCACCTCGTTCTGGATGTGCTCGCGAATATTGTCGATCACCAGCGCCTGATTTGCCGGTGAGTTGGTGCCGTCGCCGGCCGCATACGAAGGCACCTGCGATCCGTTCGCCCACACCAGGTTGTGACCGCGCACGCGCATGCCGGCGCATTGTGCCTGCCCGACCTGCGCATCTGCGTTTGCGTAGTTGAAGCTTCCTTTTGTGCTCTCCACAGAACTCCACTTCATGTCGTTCCCGGAGGTGATGCTGTTGTAGTGCATGGTGAGCAGCTGCGCGTGCGGGCCGGAGATGTCCGTCATATCAACCGCCGCGCCGATCGGGAAGAACTGCGACAGTGTCTGGTAAATCGACGGGATATCCTTCTGGATTTGTGGCGGGTTTACATACGAGACCTGGAAGTCGTCAATGTAGAACGACACCAGATCGTCGCCCGACGACGGCACCGTCTGGAAGTACAGGAACGCCGCGCCCTGATCGTACGCGCTCGACATGTTGTAGCCCATCACGCTGATCTGGTGCCATGCGCCGTCCGCAGGCACCGTTACTCCCGGATAACCACTCACGCCGGGATAGCTCGTGTTGCCGCTCAGCGTTGTCTGCAGACTGACATTGATCGTGTGGTTCGTTCCGTCCGTCGGCTGCAGCATCACCCAGCCGCTCACGTTGTACACCGAACCCGGATACATCTTGTTGCTCACGCTGATTTGCGGGCCATCCCAGTTTGCGATGCGACCGGTCGTGAGCAGGCTCTTGTTACCGCTGTGCGCAATCCCGCTCGCGTTGCTGACCGTCGATTGACCCGACCGCGAACTCCATCCATCCAACCCGCCATCCTCAAAGGTGCTGCTGATGCCGCTGTTGTCCTGCTGGCTCGGATCGGGCGGCGGAGGCGCCACCTCGCTGATCGTCACGTCGCTGAGGTAGAACGAGTCCGTCGCGCTGCTCGACTGCGCATACAACGTGAGCGATGTCGGCGACCCCGGCAGATTGCTGAAGCCAAACGTTCCCTGCACCTTCGTCCATGTTGCCGCAGACAGCGGGCCCGACGTCGCAACGTTTGCATACGCGCCATCGGTGGCACAATCCGCCGTCTTCGTCGAAAGGGTCACCGTTGGGTTCGCGCTGTCCGGTGCAGCGAGCAGCACATAAGCCGTCACCTGATAGGTTGCGCCCGCAGAGAGGTTCAGCCCAAGCAAGTTCAGCGCTGGCCCCATGTAGCCTGCGGTCCTATTCGTCGTGAGCAGTGCGTTCGCATCGCCCGCTGGATCCTGTACCGATGGCATCGCATTGGTAAGCGTCGCTGATCCAAACGGGAACCACCCGTCCAGCCCGCCATCGGACCAGGTGTAGTGCGCAACCGTCGTTCCACCGGGCGGCGGTGCTGTCTGCGTAATCACCACGTCATCCAGATAGAAGGACTGTGCCGTCGACGCGCCAACCAGTTGCGCGTACAACGTGAGGCCAGTTTCGGTTGTCGTGACGGTGTACGATCCGCCAATTGCCACCCATCCGGAATCGTTCACAGGAGTCTGATACGCTCCGATAGTGTCGTAGCACGTTCCGCCTGAACATGTTGCATCGCTGCGCCTGATCGTGAAGTTCGCGTTCGTTGCGCTCTCGCCGCTCGTGAGGCGTACATATCCAGTGATCGTGTATTTCGCACCGGCCTGAAGCACGGTGCCGACGTCGATCGAAGGTCCGCCTTGTCCGCTCGATCCTGTTGTAGTGAGCAGGCTGTGTGAACCGGAATATGCTGCGGCAGTGCTCGACGCCGGATTGGTTGCGCCGTTGAACGATGTCCAACCCTGCGCCGTTCCATCTTCGAAGTCATACGTCGCCACCACCTGCGCACTCAGAGGCGCGATCGCAAAGAGCCCAAATGCAAAACTCGAAAACAGCCGGACAGCGGTTCCATTTCGGCGCAGAGATTTCCTGATCACTTCGGAAAGACGAAGCATGGGCGGTTCTCCTCTTTTCTTCGTGTCAACCCAGAAGGCCCTGCGCTCTTACACCGCAAGGGATCGTGCTTGGGGAAGAGTGGAATCGAATCACTGGCCTCAGTAATGCGATTTACTCAAACACGGCGGGAGTATAGCCACGCGTTTCGAAAGCTGTCAAGACTCGATTGCGTGCCGTCGTTCGCGCCGCTCAACTCCTTTGCTTCTCGCGAAATCAACGCAGTCATCTGGCCTCATTGATCCGAACTCAGATCCGGCTCACCACGAATTCGGAGGATGCGCTCCTCTTAACCTCCCGATCATCTGATCGCAACAATCGCCTGTTACCAATCACGAAGCGGAGAGTTGATGGCCGGCGTTCGCTCCAAGAAGACCGTGGCGAAATCTTGTCCGCTCCTCGCACATTCCCCATTCCTCGAGGACTACATGCTGAATATCGCTCGACTTCGCCCTCTCGCAGGGCTCGCCATGTTTGCTGCGCTTGCATCGGCCAGTGCCGTCGCTCAAAAAGGCGATGACAACCAGGATGACCGCGACAGCCGCGAGATCAAACACGTGTTTGTGATCGCAATGGAGAACCACAACTGGACTCAACCCACACAGGTACCCGGAGATATCCAGCAGATCTATCAGAATCCGAACGCCCCATTCATCAACAGCCTCGTCAATGGAACTGCCGTGGCGTGGATCGATGGGAAGGCGGTCAATATCAGCAAGCACACCGCGTATGCCATGTCGTACCACAACGTTCTTGCGACCCAGAGCGGAAACAATCAACACATCCATCCCTCGGAGCCCAACTACATCTGGGCGGAGGCCGGAACCAATTTCGGCATCGCCAACGACGACGATCCTTATAAGGACAACCCGCCGAACGCACAGAACACCACGCAGCACCTCACCGCCCTTCTTCAGAAAGCGGGCAGAACCTGGAAGTCGTACCAGGAAGACATCGATCTGGCCACCGTCAATGGCAAGCTCACCAACGTGCCCGCTCCAAAGAGCGAGTGGACCGTTCCTCTCAAGAGTTTCAGCGGTGTCTTCGACGCGAACAGCCTGCTGAATGCCTACAGCGACTCGCTCCAGTACAACTACGCTGCGAAGCACAACCCCATGGTTTTCTTCGCCGACACGAACGGCGGTAACAACCCCTCAACGTCGAATCCGCTGCGCTTCAACTATGCCCCGCTCCAGCAGCTCCAGTTCGATCTCGACAACAACGAGGTCGCCGACTACGTGTGGATCACACCCAATCAATACAACGATCAGCACACAGCTCTCAGCGCCGGCTTCGCGGGCGTAACGGGCGACGCGGCGAAGATCAAGCAGGGCGACAATGCCCTCGCTCGTCTCGTTCCCATGATCATGTCTTCCAAGGCCTACAAGGATGGGGGCGTCATTATCCTCTGGTGGGATGAGTCCGAGGACGACGGCGAAACCAACGACAATCCTGACGACTTCAGCCACACCATTCCGGAAATCGTCATTTCCAATCTCGCGCATCCCAACGAAGCCGGGCTGCCCTACGCCAGCCCCGTCGATTTCACCCACTCATCGGATCTCCGCACCATGCAGGAGATCTTCCACGTCCGGGCAAAGGGCGGAAACTCTCCCTTCCTCGGCGACGCCGCCAACGCAACCGATCTCTCCGATCTCTTCGCCCCCGGCGTCATCCCATCCCTCCACTGAGTCGG
>Ga0068853_100000528_pt1 | contig 25900 bp, 29 predicted proteins | sample KBSCornC32_FD_65655 | JGI IMG/M metagenome (GOLD analysis project Ga0068853, IMG submission 65655) | Corn rhizosphere microbial communities from Kellogg Biological Station, Michigan, USA - KBS Corn C3-2 | ecosystem: Host-associated > Plants > Roots > Rhizosphere > Soil ... | reverse complement strand
CTTCGCCAAATTTGACATCCCCTTCCTTATAGGCTTGAGAGGCTTTGCCGCGCAGGTTCTGGATGGCGTCTACAGCATCTTTGCCGGTGAAGTTGCGCACGTTGTGCGCGTTCACCAAGTCCAAGATGTCCTGCCGGGTGTTGGCCGGAATAGAGCTTTTTGCGCCACCCTGGTTTAAGGCAATATCGGCCAGGGTGCCGCCGTAGATGTTATCCGTTGGCATCTTGGTTAGGGCACGCGCAGGGCCGTAGGCATTCTCCGAGGTATCCGCAATCAATTTCTGCAGGTTATCGGCACTCAGCGGCGTGCCCTCCGGCAGTCCAGCGGCCTTGGCCGCCAACTTGTTGGTGAGTTCCTGGTTGCGCGCCTCGGCAATCTTGTTCACCTGGTTGCTTCCGGCAAAGGTCTGCAGAATGTTCCCCAAAGGGGAACTGCCTGCCTCCTTCGGAGGCACTACGTACCCGGCTTTTTGGGCATTCTGCAAGGCTTGCTGCTGCGCGGTGAGCTGCGCCGGGGCATCGTAGAGGGCCTGCGCGCCGCCGCCCAGGGCCTTTACACCTTGGATGCCTTGGGTAATCTCACCCATGACAGGATCGGCGAAGCCGAACCCCATGCGGGTAACCGCCTGTACGGCGCGCTCCGTGTCGTTCTCCGGCTGTGGTAGGTACTTGTCAACAAGCTGGTTGATAGTGGAGGACACGGGCGCAAGATGAGTGCCCGCCACCGCGTTGACTCCGGCGTTGAGGGCGTCTCCCACGGCACCTACGGTGCCGCTCATGCCTTGAATGCCCGCACGGGCCGTCAGGCCCAACTGCCGCATGAACTCTTCCCCTATGGGGCGCGAAGTCGCCCCAGCCGGGGACCCTGTGGACGCAGAACTGGTAGTAGGAGCGGTGCTGCTTCCCCCCGGCGGGGCCTTCATTAGACTACTGAGTTGCGCTAATTGTTCCTCAGTCGGGTGGTCTGGCATGTTGACCATTTCGCCGGTCGGCATCTTTACTAGTGGCATTATTTTCTCTTTCCACTGTGCTTGGCTAGGTAGTCATCCAACGACATAGCGCTGCCGCCTTGCGGGGTAGCGCCTTGCGCAGCGGAGACGTTCGGAGAACTCGCATTGCCATACAACGTGTTGTACTGGTCCGTGAAGTTCTGCTTTGAGGTTTGCGCGAAGTTTTTGATGTTGGCAAGAGCCTTGCGCATAGACTCTTCGGTTTGCGCGCCGCGCAAGTCTGCGATGTAACCTTCCAAGCGAGCGCCTTCTCGATCCGATAACTGACCAAAGCCGCTGCTGCCATTGGCGCTGGACTTCTTCAAGTCGGCTAAGGTGCCGATCACCAGTTTGTTCTTCAGGGTATCCAGTAATGCTGCTGCATCTGCTCCCTGCGTGCCCGGAATCTTGCCCATACCAAGCGCGCCCCTAATGCCGGTATTAAGGGACAAGCCAGGGTGCTGAAGTAACTCATCTACATTCTGAGAAAGGCGGTCAAAGTTACCTGTCATGCTCTTGTATTCCATGGTGGCGTTGGCTTGACCTTCATTGCGCTTAGCCTCTGTAGTCTGCATTTCTTGGCCGGTTTTAGCTACGTCGGCTTGCGTGCGCTGCGTGTTGTTGGCGGCATTCTGACGCTCAAGCGCAAGTCGTTGCTGCTCAAGTTGCATCTGCGGTGTTTGCGCCGGGTCTTGTGTCATGCCCACCACTGGCGTGCCGCCTGCGCGGGCAATTTCCCGCTGCAATGCGGCGCGGTTGCTCGGATCGGTTTCCTTCGCCAACTCGTCTTGGAATATCTGCACACGGTCACTGCCTGCGTTTCCGCCTTTAGTGAGCGTCGGTGTCGGGCCGCCAACGGAAGCCGGGTTGTTGTTGATGGCTTGCCAATTGGCGGGCGCGGCCATTGGGTTGGCCGGTGCAGTTTGTGTTGGTGCTGCTTGTGCAGGAGCAGCGCCGGAATATCGTTGAGGTAGTTGGCCGGAAGATTGGTATTGTTGCCATTCCGTGGGCGATAGCGTCATCTTTTGGCCGTTAGACACCGGGATTTCCACTTGTCCGTATTGGCCCTTAATGCCGTTCTCCAGTCCGTACACTTGCGCCATAGCTGCCAAGCTACCCGGAGCAATGCTGACGCCGCCGTCCGGCGTGCGCATATAGACCATGCCATTCTGAGACACAATGGGCTTGGTGGCGTCTTGAATGAGGCTGCCCGCGCCCTTTATATCGCCGCCAGCGAGGTGCAAGGCAAAAGCGCGGGGATCGACTCCAGGCGGCAGATTAAACAGCCCTGTGCCGCCCTGTACACTACCTGCGGGTGATCCTTGCGCTCCCTGTGCAGCTTGGCCTCCAGGAAGCACACCCATACCGCCGAGAAGACCCTCTGTCATGTCCTGGTTGCGCTTGGCGACTTGGCCTTGCACATCATGCAGCACGCCTTCGGCTTCGGCGTTCTTGGCTTGCGCGGCCCATAGCGGCTGCTGTGCTTTTAGTTGATCCTCCGCGATCTTGGCGCGCCGTGCTTCTGCTTCGGATTGGGCTTGCAAGTGCTTGGCTTGCGCGGATTGGAACTGGCCCGCGAGCGCAGTCTGTAAAGCGGAACCCCAGGGGTTAGGGCTGTTGCTGGAGCCGAGAAGGGACAGCCCGAACTGAAATGCAGGGTTATTTAATAAAGCACTGAACCTTTCGCTGAAGTCTCCTGTCGAAGGAGAGCCCCCGGCAGGGGGTGTGGGCTGCGCAGTGGCCGGTTGCGCTGGCTGAGACGGCTGGATATTGGGCGTGACGGTTTGGCCGTATAGGCCACTGCCAAGCGGCATATTTCCCGGGGCCTCCTGCGGAAGGTCATACATGCCGGTGCCCAGCTTCATTTTTGGCGGGCGCAGCGTGGGCGTCACCCCTCCCATTAGCGATTGCACCAGCGGTAACTGGTTAGGGTCTTGGCCGTCCATGCCGAACAAGCCGGTACCCAAAGGGAAACGTAGTGCCATGATTGCTCCTTATCCGAAAAGACCTGCCAGCGCGCCGAGACCTGCGCCGATGGGACCGCTGAGATGCATTGCCGAAGCCAAGGCTGCGCCCGCCAAGCCGCCGCCCACTGCGCCGGTCAAGCGGTTGTAGGGCTGCTGCGCGCTGCCATTTTGCGACGTGGAGCTGGTACCGTACCCTGACGCGCCCTGCAGCAGCGTGCTGTACGCTTGCAGCTTCTTCAGCGGGTCGTCCACGCCTTGCTGAAGGATGTCCCGTTGCTGTCCGCCGATGGCGGTCAAGGCGTTGGCGTTGTTCAGACCGTACTGCTGCTGCGCGGCTTGCAGCACAGGCGCAAACTGCGCCGCTTGCAATTGCAAAGTAGGGCTTTGCATCCACATCTGCCGTTGGCCGCCGCGCTCGGCTTCGAAGGCGTTGTATTGGCGGGAGCGCTCGGCTTCATAGGCATTGGCCATTAGGCCCTGCTCCATGTTGAAAGCATTGCCGCGGATGTTGGACGTGATATCGCCCAGCTTTCCTGCCAGGGTGTTGGCCTCCTGGTCGAAGGCCGCCACGTGCGCGCCGCTGCCTGTGCGGCCCGCCATGCTGAATTGGCTGGCGAGCGCCGGGGCAATGGAGTTCTGGAAGTTGCGCACCACATCGTTGCTGGCCGCATCCACCATCTTGTTTAGGTAGGGGTTACCCTGGTCAAGCATTTGACCGGAGGCGAAGATATTGTCCCCGTGCTTTAAGGCGTCGCCCATAGCCCAGGCATTATCCGTCAGCATTTGGCCGGATTGCACCGGGTTGCCGAAGGCGTATTGGCCGCTGGCGATGTTCTGCGCCGTGTTGCCCGCCTGCGTCATCAAGTTCCCGTAGGGATTGCCGCCCGCGACGCCACGCGCCGCGTTCCATCCGGCGTTCATGTCCGGGTTGGTGCCTACAGTGGTCGGCCCGCCATGGAACCAGTTGCCTGCGTTGGCGTAGAGGTCCAACAGGTTAGGTTGTACGCCTACCCAGGGATCAGATTTTTGTACTGTGGTTTGAGACGACTCTCCGCCTCCGCCCTTCTTGGACATTTTATTAACTCCCTTCCTTATTGAAAAACGGGAATTTCCCGCCATTCAACGCACGGCTTATGGACTTTACGTGTACGCCGAAATGGTTTGCGATATCGGCCATTTTCATTCCTTCTGCACGCATTGCATGTGCGCGCCGGAGGCCGTCAAACCCTATGCCGCGCTTTCCTGCTTTGGCTATATCCAACATGTTTTGTTGATGCGTACCTAAGTACAAATGATGCGGAGCAACGCATAAGGAATTGTGGCAAGTATGCAATACATGCAAGCCTTTTGGAATCTCTCCTTTGTGCAATATCCAAGAAATGCGCGCACCATTTTCTGTTTTCTTTCGGAAGGTGGCGCGGGGCAGTTCGTAATTGCAAACCATCTTGGTTTTTCCTAGCCATAACCAACACCCCGATGCAGGGCAAGGTTCAACGTATTCTTGAAAATCTTCAGGCGATCTTAAGGCGGGTTTCTTCATGTTTCCCAATTTCCTTATAAACAATGCTATGCATATGCTTGTACCCCAGCGGAGCGAGGCGCGGTACAAGGCCCCGACGTACGTGCGCCTCCATTACGGTGCAGCCTTGCGCTGCAGCCCACTTGTCCAGGGTTTCGTCGATGAGGCCCATCCACTCAGGGAAGTGACTACCCGCTATGGTGATGACAATGCAGTGCTTGCGCTGGGGGTAGAACACGATCTCGGTAATGGCCGCGCCAACTACGCGCTCGCCGGACTTTACTAGCCAGAGCTGCGCGTCACGTTCCATGCAGGACCTTTTAAGGTCCGTAGCGGCGATCTCCCCAGCGCTGTGGTCCAGGGCACGCTTAACGTAAGGCTCGGCCAAGTGCCACATGCGCTCCACGAGGAGCGCCGGAATGCCGCGTACAACGTAATCACTCATAGTTCTGCGTCCGCTTCAAAGTAGTCGGTGGCCGTGTAAGTAAAGTTCGTGTTCACGCTAGCTAAGCTGCCATTGCATAGAAGACGTGCGCCGTTGGGTGTTGCCAAGCCCACCGTGGGCGTCGAGACCATGTTGGTCATAGTAATGCCCGGCGTGACAGTGGCTACCGTGGGCGTTGTGCGCATGGGCACGGTAAAGGAAATGGGGTAGGAATAAACCGTGTTGGCCGTGTAGGTCGCCATGTTGAAGCCTGAGCCGGTAATGCCCCGCCAGTAGTAGCGCTGGCAACGGTCTAACTCATCCATGTAGTGCTTGAACTCCAGGTCGGTTGCCATAGTGCCTTCTTCAAGCTGGATGCCGGTGATCTTGAAGACGTTGCCTGCCGAAGCCAGGAAGTTCTGTTGCGAGGAAGTCGCAAGGGCGTTCGCGGCTGTCCAGTTGCCCGCGCCTGCTTGGTACGTAGAACCTATGCCAAAACCCCAGGAGACAATCAAGCCTGAGCCGCTGCTGTAGTCCCAGGTGCCGCTGGTAGTGGCCTCCGGGATGGTGACGGCAAAGCGCGCCCAGGTGTTGATGGCGCTGATGGTGTAGTTCTGCACAAACGCTGCATTAAGGCCGGAGTTGCGCATTGAGACGCAGTAGATGCCGCTGCGGTTGGTGTACGTCCAAAACGAGAGCACGTTCGGCTTATGTGCGATCTGCCGCCAGTCGTAACCCTCTACGACGTAGCGCAGATAGCCGAACTCACCGGCGGCAAGGGCGCTGTCTACGGCAGAGACGGAGATACATAGAGAGGACGTGAGAAACTGCCCGGCTTGCGCCACCGTCGGTACGTTGGCGGCGTTGGCGCTGCGCTCGGCGCGGGTGATGTTGACGGAGCAGGAAGCCGACTGCACCCAGGCGAAGCGGTCGGCAGTGTAGGTAGTGGCGTTATTCGCCACCGCGGTGAAGCTGTTACCGCGCTGCCAAACATCCATGCACGAGTTGATGATGACGTTGCGCCGCCAGTTCATTTGCGGCTGCGAATTGTAGATGTTCGCGCCCACGCCTACTGCGATGGCGGACAACGAGGCCGTCAAGTCTGGGGTGTTGGGGTCTAAGCGCACCGACACGAACGTGGCAGAGACGCTATTGATGGTGCCGTACTTAATATTGGCCCCATCCCACATTTTCACACGGCGGCCGTAGTGAAAAGTGAGCACGTCCGCAGTGTTAAGGGAGAAAGAGGTAGCCGACAGATACGAAGGCGTAATGCCAGGGTCGAAGTACTGCGCATCTGAGAGGTACGTCCGAATGGACGCCATCATCTCCCGTGCGCAGTCGTTGATTGTGGAGGGCGCTTGGCCTTCAGGCCATCCGTCCGGGGGCGTGGCGTTATTGCTTCCTGCGGTTTGGGACCAGAGGCCAATTTTCATGATGTCATCCTAAAATCGCGTATCGATATGTGTGATCTGTGTAGGTCAGCACGCGATGCTCAATGGAGAACTCGCCAGCCTGCTGCCGTATTACCACGAGGTAACGCCATTCTACGGCGGCATGGGCCGTCATGGGCATGAATAAGATGGAGGACGTAGGCCCAGCACGCGCATCCACCACACGAGTCACGTTATCCCCGTTGGCCAGGGTAATTACGCCGGTGGAGGCCAGCTTGCCCTGGTTGGCGGCGCGCATCCAGTTCTGCGCAATACGCTGCCACGCGAAGTCGGGAGGCGGGGCACTTGTGAGCGCTACTCGTGCTGGGTCGGACTTGGTGCCTATGGAGCCATTTCCGTTGATAGTGCTTTGCATCTGCGCCAGGCGCTGCGGATCTGATTTGGTGCCAATGGATGCCGTCGGAGACGGCAGGGGTGCGCCGTTGCCTAAGCCGGAGAAGTCTGGGGTGATGGTGGTAACCACATCAACGCCTCCCCGTGGGCACGGCTTTAACTTCTACGCCGATCAGGTGCAGGAAATCCGTACTGGCGGCTGTAACCAAGCGCACGCGGAAGTAGCGCGCATCAACGCGGAACTGACAGAAACCCGTAGCGTTGGGGTAGGTTTGGATGCCGCCCACAGAGGCCGACTCGGTGAGGTTGTTGCGGTTCACAAGCATGACGCTGGTGGAGGCCGACAAGCCGTCCGCCGCCGGGCGTACTTCCTCTATTTGGCAGCGGCTGTCCGGGAAGAGTTGGAACTCGCCGGTTTCAATGGTGGCTGCCATGGCGCTACCGTTGAAGCGCTGCAGTTGATGCGACGAGTTGAACGCCCCGTTGACGAACTGGCCGCCTTGCCACTGCGTGCTGTCCAGGCTCACGGGGATAGCGTCTATGCTCGAGTAAAGCGCGTCCAGGCCATCCATTGTGTACCCGGTGGTGACGCTGGGGAGCAACACCTCTATATTCAGTCCTTCGACAATGGCCCAGCGGTCGTAGGCCCAAGAGTAGAGGATGAGCTTGTCGGGGTTGCCGCCGCTGTTGGAGCCGGAAGGGTATGCCCACATGATGAGCTTGTTTGGGGCGTCCACGAAGCCATAGATGCGCGCTGCGTTGGCTGAAGCCAAGTCATCGAAGAAGAACCTGTCCACCTTGCCACGGCCTATCCCCCTGACTGTGGAGCCGTCGAAAGCATAAAAGCCATCTTCTGCGAGGAAGTAGACATCGTTCTGATAGCGGACTGCGGACTGCGGAGCGTAGGCCCCGATTTGAGCGTGGACTTTATCGAACTGGAAGACAAGAGGGCTTCCAACGAAGAGCATTCGCCATACGGATTTTTGCTGTAACACGACGCCATATTCACCACCTAACACTTTCTGTACTGGGCCACCCTCCGAGGGAAGGTCTTGGAAGTCCGCCATGGTGGCAGCGTCCACCGTCCACGAATACGGATTGTTGATGGCTGACCAGCGCACGCGGTACACGTTGAGGGCGCTGTCGCTGATGTTGCCCGCCACAACGAAGTCCTTCATCACACAGACGTGCTTGGCTTTGACGCCTACGGAGAGGTTGGCGAAGGTAGCGCCGCCTAGGGTGATGACTTGCGGGCTGTCGTTGTAGCCGTTGACGCCGATAACGGTGTTGCCCCAGTTGACGAACTCCCAGAAGTCGTCTGTGGCTGTGGTGTAGTTGCCGCCGGAGGCGCGGGTGACGTTGGTGAAGGAGGTCGCTACCAGCGAGTAGAGCTTACTGGCATCGCCAACGTAGTTGTAATTATTACCTGCTCCGTCAGTAGCAACAATGCCACCCAAGCAGCGCCCGGACACACCAGTGGCAAAAGTGACCAGAGAGGGAAAGGGCCTATAACTGTTGGCGTCGGGAATGACGTTTGTGGCCGTGACAACGCCCCGTAACCCGGTTGGTGGTTGGTCTGGTAGCCATTCGCCAAAGGGTACGGGGACATATTCCGGCGTGTGCTTGTCACCGAATGCCATGCGTCATCAGTTGTTTTGCTGCCCGCCGTTCTTCTGGCTGCCGAAGACGGTACCAATACCGCCCAGGTTTGGTAGTTGCGAGTCGGGAGTCTTGGGCAACTGGCTGTGGTTCTGGCCCACCACGCCGGGGTCTTGGTTGACCATCAGGCGGATGTCGTTGCCCACCTTGAGCTGGTTGTAAGCTTCCAACTCCCATTGCTTGTGCGACTGGATCTGCGAAACGTCTGTTACGCGCAACACATTCGCCAGCATGTCAGCAGTAGCGTGGTGGACGATCAAGTCTTCTGCGGCGCTGCACCAGTCGTTCGTGTCCGTGTCAGCGGACAGTGCAGGCAAGGAGTGCGTGTAGTAGACCGTTAGCGAGGTGGCGCTGGCGGGCTTGGGCGTGAAGTACAGCGTGTTGCGGAAGTAGGCAATTTCGGCGGGGATGCCGGATTGCGCGCCCGCGAACGCAGCTTGGTTCTTGTAAGAGACGCGATCAAAGTTGCGAATCGAGACGTTGTAATCCGTAGAGGCATCGCGCACCGTCACGTAATCCAACGCCAGGAAGTCGGCAGGCACGGCTACGGTGACGGAGGTGCTGCCTACGGCGATGGCGGTGGCCGTCATATTGAACCAGAAGCGGTTCTTTTCGTAGTGCTTGATGGCGCGAATGATAGCGCGCTTGGTCTCGTTGGTGAGATCGGTGCGGTTTAAATAGTCGAGGTTGATGCGGTCTTGCAAATCCCTGAAGGTGGTAGCCATAGCGTCGCCCTATTCTTAGAAGGTTGTGGGGCGCAAGCGCCCGTGAAAGCGTGTGGTGTTGCGCAAGTTTAACTCTTTCATAGCCATTTGCAACATTGACTGGTGGTAGGGAACTCGCGTTCTGTCAAGTACCGGCACAACGATTACCGACATGAGCATTTCCAGCGTGGCGGCATGCGCAATCAGGTTCTGCGCCTCGTTTGTCCAGGCGTTGGAATCGGTATCCGCCGACAGCGTAGGCAGGCTCTTGACGTAGTAAACCATGGCCGGGTATGCACTATCTGGGATAAGCGCTAACTCGAAACGGTCGCCTCGGTAGTGGTAATGGGTAGGTACTGAGGTAGCAGAGACCGCATTCATTGTGCGGATGCCCTCGAAAGATTCTTCCTTGAGGCGATTCCAGCCGCCGCTGTCGCTGATCTCCAGGCGGTCGAGGTAGAGAAAATCTGAGGGAACAGAAATGTAGGTTTGGCCCGCGGAGCAGGCTACGGAGGTTTGCGCCTCATTGAACCAGAAGCGCGAACCCTCATAGCACTTTATTGTATTGTTGATAGCACGCTTGACCTCGGGGATGAGATCAAACCTGTTCAGGTAATCCAGCGCTATCCGGTCTATCACATCCTTGTACGTCGCCATGCTCGTTTCCTCCTACCGGCATGGTATAGACCCTGTTGTCCGTGGTCAACGCATTGGCTGCTTCGGCCCGCCATTCCTGTGAAAACTCGCAGAATTGGTAATCCGCAAACCAAGGTCCGCCCATGGTGAAATGGACTAGCTTTGCCTCTGGGTTGTGCCCGTACTCCCCCACAAGATGATTCCACTCACGTGGCAGGGAACCTACATTGTGGGTCCATTTAAATTGATGCAAATCTGATGGGTTTGCTGCGTTGACGTACTGGGGTACCAAAGAACGCACAGGGTATCTGTGACCGTTGAAGACCATAAGGCTTGACCAGTTCTTTTTGGGGTAAGCGGCTTGGTAGTGCCCGAGGAACTTGTATCCGGTTTTGGGGATGTAGTCATGCTGTACGACGAATACGTCGGTGTAAGGGTCGGCTAAGGCGATGTCTTCAAGTTCGCAAATGTCGGCTCGCATAAGCATGTCGCAGTCACAAAAGATGCTGACTCCCTCAAAGCCTGCCAGCCAGGGAGTAAGGAATCGCGTAATGCTGAACTCGGTAGACTCCGTAGGACCTCGTTCTCGGGTATACGCGCCCATCTGCCGCAGTTGGGGCAAATATAAAGGAGTGATGCTGACAGGCCGGGAGGCCCGTCGCATGATGGAGTGACTGAGGACATGATAGGCAACGGCTTCGTGAGGATCGTATCCAATTATGACCTGCAACGGACGTCTGCTCATTCAGCAGCCTCACGCGGCGTCATTATTGCAGTGAACTCGCCCTTGCCGACTTGGTAGGATGTGAGGTCGAAGCGGGTGAGAAGCTTTTCGAGCCACCAGCGCGGACTTTCTTGGATGAGATGGGCGTTCCTTCCGTCGGGGAGAAACTTGGAGGCGGCTCGTGTAGCGACGTTGAGGAAGCACATTTGCTCGGTAAGCCCGGCCAAGTCGTCCAGTACCGCGTCCACGCATTCTGGCTCAATATGCTCAAGTACATCTGTGCATACAACGATGACAGCCGGAGTAGGTCGTTTTGAATATTCAGGAATACAGGGATCATAGTTTTGAATAGGGAATGGAATACCTTTTTGAAGACGCGCCTTGCCTGCGCCGTAATCGAGAATACTTCTTGTTTGCAGCTTCTTGGCGGCGTCCAGGATCATATCGCACCAGCGGGAACTTGAGGTGCCGTAATCGGGACGATCCTCGTGGAACTTTTGCTGGAGGGCTTGGTATTCGGGGGTAATGAGGGTCATTTTTTAAGCGGGCAAACTTGTTGGGAATCGCACCAATCCATCCAATGTTGGAGGTGGTCCTCCACCAACTTCATAGTGCCGTCAAAATCTTCATGAAACATACTGGAGGGATACATCATCTCCAGGTCTTTCCCGGAGGGGCGCTTGAGCCTAAACACAACCACGTTGGAGTTGGCAAGCTGGCCCCGCACCTGCGAAGCCAAATTACTCATTTGCCTTTCCTACCTTTCGCCGCCATGCTGCCCATCTTTTTGGCTCCGTATTTGGCTCGGCCAATCTTGGCGGCCACCGCATCGGCTTCCTGCTTGCTATAGCCGGGTTCCTTCGCGATCTTGTCAGAGAGCGCCTTAAAGCGCCCGCCGCTGCCTAACTTTGGTTTAGCCATGTCAGCACATCCCCTTCTTGCTGCCTTTAGGAGCAATACCCTTATTGACAGCAGGGGTGGAAGGCGCGGGCTTGTTGCTCACGAACGGAGGCGTGATGCCTACGGACTTGTGGCCGGAGGGCGCAGTAAACGGCTTGGGTTTCTGGGTGAAAGCAGGTTTCTTAGCCATGATTAAGTCCTTCAAGTAGTGATGTGAGGTTATCCGCCACTTCGGCTACAACAGGCGTCCAGTCTACTGTACCCGGTTGCTGCCTAAATAGCGTTATGCTGTTAAACCACGGTGTTGTATCTAAGTCAAGTCTGTAACGCCATGCAGGTCTTGATGGAGTCATTACCCAGGTAGGAACTCCCATAGAACCAGCAAGCCACACAACAGAAGTGCAAACGGTGATAACCAAATCGAGGTTCGCCACCAACCCCGCCGTGTCGTCATAGTTCGGGCTGTGCGTGGCTTCGGGCCAATGGTGGATGTCAATGCCGTGTTTTTCTTTGAAGGCTGCAATTTCTTGTTCGCAGTTGGTGTATTGGAGACTGATCCAGTTGACGTCTTGCCGCAGTAGGGGCAACAAGGCCTCAAGGCTAAGAGAGCGAACTTCGACTCGGGTTCGCTTATGTCCACCCACCCATGAGATACCGATGTTAGGCTTGCGTGGCAAGTTGTGCAGACGTTCGTTCCACTTGAGTTCTGCAGCTGCGGATGGCTTGATATAAGGCGTGCCAGGAAAAGCCTCAAGATTGGGTCGGAAGAATCGGGGCACGTCTCCGAGGGCGATTTTGGCGTCAAACTCGTATCGTTGGGTTCCATCTTGTTTCAGCGGCCACGTAAGGATTTCGTCTTCCCGCGTCGGGTAGATGTCAATGTTGGGGAAGGAGTTGCAAAACAGCGTGTGAAGCTTTTTGTGGCACTCAAAAACTGTATCAGGGCATGCACGGAGTAAATCGGGTAAGCATGATGCGAATAAAATTTCATCCCCAATTCCTTGCTCGCCATAGACGACAAGGCGCTTACCGGGCGTCCCATCCCAGTAGGGTAGCGGATCGCGTGTGTAATTACGATCCATGCGGACATTAGCTTTAAGTCCCCACTGATATTCCGGCCAACCTCGTCCATAATCTCCCATCTCAAGGTAGGCCAGAGCTCGGTTCCAGTGAGCCTGCGCGTGATCTGGTTGCACTTCAATTGCTGCATCCAGATGGGTGAGGGCTTCCTCAGGTTTTCCCTCATTAATGTAGAGCGTGCCAAGGTTGTTTTGGATGTCAGAGTTGATGGGCAAACCTTCCTGCGCTTGTTGGAACATCGCCCGCGCCACAGGCACGTTGTTCTCATGCTTGTAGCAGGTACCCAAGGCATTCAGGATTTCACTGCGCTTAATCTTCAGGAAGTCATCTAACTGGTTGGCCTTCTCCGCCTTGGGGATGATGCCCACGCGCTTGAAGCCCTCAATCATGTTATCCATGTTGTCGAGAGCATACTTAAGCAGCCGATGCGCTAGGCCGTTCTTCTCGGCCACCGCATAGTTCATCCCCAGGGCGGCGTGGATAACCGGGTTATCAAACTGCTCATTTAGCAGCTCCAGGTAAATGCGCTCGGCTTCCTTACGCTGCCCGGCTTTCTCAAGCTCGGTGGCTTCATAGAAGGGGTTGTTGACTTTCTTGGGGGCGGGATTGGCTGCAGGGGTGACTAAGCGCTTGGCGGCTTCGTCGAGGAATAGCTGAATGTCGGCCATGCTAACCTGTTTGAGAGTTACCCATCACGGGCGGAAGAGGAACCGCTATTTTAACATTTGGTACAGGCAAGAAAAAGCCCGCCTTGTGAGCGGGCTTAAACCAACGTGAGGGCGTCGGTGAGTCGCAGCTTGAGCCATCTATGAGATGACACACGCATTATAACCTATGAGTACACGATGCAGATGCTGCCAGAAGCCGTGCCCAACTTTTGGATGCGCGCCACAATACCCAATTCAAAGTCAATTTCTATCGGCATGACCTGCCCAGCCGTGAACCGCTGCGCCACGCGGGGCGTGGAGACAGAGGTTGTCGGGCTGTCAAAAAGCTGCACGAACACGTCGATGGCGGAGTTGCCGGAGTAGTCGCAACCTACGATCAGGCGATGCACCGTACCCGGACCGGGCTTGATTTGCACAGTCTGAGTGGTGGCGGTCGCCTGAAAGGTTACACCGGCGTTAAGTACGGGATGCGTCATTGTCAATTACTCACAGAAAAGTCGATAACAACTTCGCCTAAAGGCCCGTTTACCGGGCCTGCACTGCTGCCATGACTTTGAACTTCATCATCAACATACAGCGTATTTAGGTCACTATCACAAGCAACAAGAGTGTAGGGCATTATTTACCGTCCAAGGTGTAGCGCAAGGACAGGCGCAGGCCACCACTTGCCCCGGCAGCGGAAATAGCCGTCACCTTCAAGTCAATGGTGTCCTCCGCGCTGTAGGAGTAGCCGTAACCAGTAGAGCGCATTGCGGTGGAAACGGCTGTGCCGGACAGGAGAACAGTTGTCGCCAGCGCAGATGCACTGTTGCCGTCGCCAATGTCGAAAGTAATCACGCCGCTGTGTGTGGTTGGCACGTCAATCATGCCAAGCGCAAAGCTGAGAATCTGCGCGCCAGCCGGAACTTTCACCATTTGAATAACGTCGCCAGCAGACAACGCAGTAGTCATAGTAAAGTCCACAACGCGGGTAATGTCCCCGTTGATTGCGAAGCGTGCAGGAACCCCGGCTTCCGCTGCGGTAGCAGTATAAGTTGCCATGTTAGTTCCCCTTAGTTAGAAGTATGCGGAGCAGCGTACGTACGCACCGCAATTGTGGCGAAGTCGGAGCCGTTGTAGACCATCTTCTTCATGCCAGCCATGCAGCCGGCCGCCACACCGAATTGATTTTCGTAGTCGAAGTAGTCCTCTACCCACTGGTAGCGCTCCGGTCCGTTGTCACGTCCGAAGGCCATGCCCACAGCTTGCGCGCCACACATAACAGCTTGGCGCACTACGTTGCCGGTAGCACTGCCAGAGCTAGAGAATGCGGGTACACGATTAGAAGCGTGCAGGATAACGCCGTTGTACTCGCCCAGCGCGCCTGTGTAGATCGGGTTATTGCTGATTTGACCGCCTTGAATGGCTGCCTTCTGCAAGTCCGCCCACTGACCAGTGGAGACGTTGGTGCGCATGTCCGTCACCTGATAGTGGTGCAGGAACATGACGTACTTCTCTTCGCCGTTGATCATGATCGGGCGGATCGGTACGGCCAAGGTCTTGGCCTTTTCGACTGCCACGTCAATCAGGGTCAGCGTAAATTTCTGCGTAGCGGTGTTGTCGAATGACCACGCGGTAGGAGCGCCGCTGCCGCCTGCGATAATCAGGTGGTCGCTGTCAGCAGCAATCGCGGATTGCATGCCGGTGTAGCGCGTATCACTTTGGAAGGTATTGCCGCAGATTTGGTTGAAGAACCATGTGTCAATGCGGTCAGCCCACCAGTCTTGGAGGCTCAAGCGGGCGTGCTCGCGCACGTCAAACGGAACCAGTTGGCGGCTAAAGCGGCCACCTTCGCGTACAGCGTGACGAAGCTGTTGGATGTACAGGTCGTCGCTGTAGTAGTTCACACGCTCTTCGTTGCCCTCAAGCGTGGCATCCCCAAGGATACCGTTGCCGGACAAGAGGCGACGCAGCGGAATACGAATACGGTCACCCGCACTCTTCTGGGTGTCGTCGTAAATCTGGATGAGTGAGTTGTCGTCTTTGCCCATGAACTTGAACACCCAAGTTTGCTTGAGTGCCTCCACGGACATCTTTTTTGACCACAGCTTGACGGCTAATGCATCACCTGTGGCGAAACTGGTAACGGCCATGATGTCTCCCTCCGCGCATACGCGGAATTGTTTTTCAAAGGATTGGGAACCATCACGGTTTCGCTTACTGCGACCCCACCATCACGGTCAGAGGCACATCAGAAAGCATCGAGCAACAGTAGGGCTATTGCGCGATTGTGATTCTGTTGTTGGATTTTGGAAATGTCAAGTTGTAACTGCGATGCGCGTTGCATTGCATCACGCAATTGCGCTGCATCCTGGGAATGCGCTGCAAGCAAAAGCGCCGCTTGCAGGGCCTGCTGCAATAGGAGTGTAGGATCGTACCCCTGCCCCCCGGCCCGGTCGCCGGACAGGATAACAGGTTCCTGCGGAATAGTCTGTTTGATTTCCTCTATAGGAAGTGAAACATCGATAGCCGCAGGCTTGGGGGCAAAGCGGCGTAGGTACCGCTCGCGCAATATCCAGAAGTCTTCGCCTACTCGCTCATAGGGCCTATTCCGCTTGCTTCCTTTGCCACTGCCTCCCGTAGTTAAGGGAGACGGTGCAGGCGGCGGGGGAGTAGGAGTAGGCGCACCCGTCCAATCCGAAGTTGTCCACGAATATTCCCAAAGAGCTAGCATGGTTTAGCTATGCAAAGCACGAACAACCACATCCGTATTGACGTTTTGGTTGTATACCGCACTGATTTGGTTGGAAGTAAATAGCGCCTCGAAGCGGGTAGGTGTACGTTGCGCCAACGCCGTAAGGTTTATCGTGCTAGCAGTACCCGAGCCAAACACAGCCACAAACCCGCTACGAATATTCGCATTAGTCGCGTCTATGGTACCGGGAGCTAGCATTGCAAGATACGTATTTTGCTTGGCTACAGTTAGCGCGGCAAAATCCGCCCACACAATAGCTGTATTTAGCTCTTCGGTAGTGATGTCAGATCGCCATATCGTACCGCTTGCGGAAGGGGAATTGTAATAAGTGACTATTGCTCCGATATCCCCTGCTGTAACATTAGCCGCTTGGTTAGCTAGGATATCGGCCTTAAAGGTGGCAAGCTGTGCGGGGTTAAGTACCATGGCAATTATGGTCTAGTAGTTGGTTTTGGTTCAATAAAGAACACAGAAAAGAAGTCTTCAACACTGATTATTCTCTGTACTAAGGCATCATCAGCCGTAGGAAGTACCGCAACGCCATAAATGGCATCTCTAGTAGCCATAGCGGCTACTCCAGAGAATGCCCCACTAGATGCCTGCGCGCCAATCGCTGCATTGCCTGCTGTGGATGACAGAGTTGTACTTCCCGTAGCGCTGCCATACACATTGCCGTTTAGGTAATATGTTATTTTGTTGGCGTTGCGTGTAGCCGCCACCACACAATTACCTGCAATGGCGGACAAGAAGCCCGCGCCCCCAACGCCTACGGCGCTATTGTTTTTAACGTTCCACTGTAGAACTTCCATTCCACTAGCAGAAACGTAAAATCCTTGTCCGCCATTTCTTTGGCACGCTAACCAAATGGTGGAGGAACCCGATTTTCGTATTGCTCCTATGATCGTGAACTGGTTTGTTTGCAGCGCCTGAATCTGTTTTGGCAAATTACAGTAACTTGCTTGCGCGCCATTGCCCAATGTAACACCGTACTTGCGCTGTCCTAACCTGGTTGCTGTGCCTAAAGACCAACTACCGCCTACGGTAAGATACCCGGGCTGCGCAGCATTAAACAAAATCTCACATCGCAAACCATCCTGCGACGGCAAAAGACCGGGCTTCAATTGTTTGATTTTCTTGCGCATCATTAACCCATTACGGAAGAAATTTCTGACGTTACCAAGGTTGCCGTAGTAAGAGCCACGCCCAAATCGTTCTTTATTACCAATTGAAACGCATACGGCATAAACCCTAACGTATTCGCCACACTGAAGAACCCTCTGTGAGTAATGCCCGTGGAGCTACTATTCACTGGAACAATGCCCAAGTAACGCAAATCAGGTTCATCTGTTGTAGTAGTCCCGCTTATGGGGCCAGAACGAAAGTTCGAGCCATCTAAGGATTCCTGAATAAACACCACTACCTGTTTATTGCCCGCAGGGGCATTAGTTGTACCTACACCAAGTTCCACAATAACGTCGTTAGGCTTGTTGGTATTGCAGGTGTAAATATCTGTTTGCACATACGTTGAACTGGCAAGCGTAGCCAATGCGGATACCGATAATGAAATCCGGCTTTGCACTGCCTGCTTTAGGATAGGTGTAAAACTAGTGACAGCCACTGTTACCGTGGCGCTGATAGCATTTATGAAGCCAATGTTTGCAGTTCCCGCGCCCAACGATACCGCACCTATATTTGCAGTACCCGCTGCATTTACCACAGTGACATTAGCACTGATATTGTTAATCGTGCCAATGTTATTGCTACCCGCTGCAAGTACTACAGCCGCTGAGATATTGTTAATGGTGCCAATATTTGCTGTGGAAGGGCCTAGCGAGATAGTTCCAGCAACCGTAACAGTTGCGCTGATGTTATTGACAGTGAACGGGGTCCCCACGGCCACATTAACCGTGCGGGATATATCGTTGAGAGTCCCGATGTTCGCAGTACCGGCGGCGAGGATGACGCTATGCGTAGCGCTGATGTTGACCACACCCGCAATAGTGACCGTGGCTGAAATGTCGTTGATACGCCCGATGTTAGCCGTGCCTGCTGTAAGACCCACCACACCCGCAACGACTGCAGTTGCAGATATGTTGTTGACCGTAAATGGCGTGCCAATGGCGACTTGGACAGTACGGGATATGTCATTTAAGGTTCCAAAATTGGCCGTACCAGCGGCGAGGACGACGCTAGGCATAGCGGAGATGTTAACGACACCACTAACATTAACCGTTGCGCTGATGTCATTAATGCGTCCGATGTTGGCGGTGCCAGCCGTAAGTCCGACAACTCCTGCGACCACGACAGTCGCGCTAATATTGTTGACCGTAAATGGTGTGGCAATTTGTACTTGGACAGTACGGGATATGTCATTGAGAGTACCCAAATTGGCGGGAAGGCTCACGGCTGCCGTACCGCTAATGGCTACCCCACCTGTTACCGTTACGGTAGGCATAGCCGAAATGTTGAACGTACCCGTGCACACCAGCGCGCCGCCGGTCACCACTGCGAATTGCGCCGTGGCGCTGTTGTCCCCAATGACAATACGCTGGCGCATGACAGTGTTCGCGCCCACGTCCATAGATACCGCGTCCACCTTTTTGCCGGTGCTGTCCGGGGGAACCTGAATAAAGTCGGCCATGCTTTTATCCTAAAATACAGTAAACATAAGTGCGATCTGTGCTTGCGTCGTTGCTATGAGTGATGTCGAAGCGCCCGTTGTCTTGAAAGGCGACGAACATTGTACCGTTACCGAACTCCGCCGCTGCGTTTGCCGTGCGCGGCATGAACTCAATCATAGAGGTAGGCCCGGCTCTGTCATCCAACACCACTGTTGTATTTTGGTTGGCCGCCAAGGTAATCACGCCAGTGTTCTGTAGGTGACCTTTGTTGGCTTCAGCCATCCACGCTGCCGCTTGCCGCTTCCACTGCGCGTCGTCCGCCAACTGCTGCGGCGGCAAGGAGATACGCGGTAGGATTTCGTCGGTTACGCCGGAGCCTCCGCCAGGTGGCGGAGCTGGCGGCGGGGGCGGTGCAGGTGGCGGCGGAGGCGGAGGCGCAAACGGATTATCCGGCCCGACAACAGGTTGCACAAAGTCCTGCTGCCAGTACTTGGCAACGCGCCTACGGTAGAAAATATCCGGCAAGCCGCTCAACGCCGTTGGTGGGATGGGAGTTAATACCGTAGGAGTAGGGTCTTTTTGCAGCCACCCGCAAAAAACCATCGGCCAATTGCGTTGGGTGTAGAAGTTCTGCGGAAGCGGAAACTGCTCCATCCCAGGCTGGCGCGGGTCGATCGACACGTCAGGCGGCTTGATGGCAATAAGCTGGGCGGCCCACGGATCGGTGGTACCTGCGTTTGCCAACACCGCCTCGTTGTTGGTAGACGCGCCCGCGCCTGTTTGCGACTTGGACGCGCCCCACGCATTACACACGCCGGAGGAAGCCAACAACCAATTAACGTTTGTGCCAACAGGCTGATTAAACGTAAGGCCACCTGCGCTACTGCGCAGCGCAAAAGCATAGATAAGAAGCTCATTGTTGACGCTGGTTGTTACGGCAGGCGCAGATGCACCAGCGCCAAATCCCCCTTGCCCGCTGCTTGTGTCAACCGCAGAAACCGATCTTGCGCCGGTGATGCGCGCAATAATGCCGTTGTTCTGCACGCCGGTGCCGGTCATGTGCCATGTATAGCTGGAGGCTTCCGCGGCGGAAGCGTAGTGGTAGTACGAGGCACAGGTAATGTCGTTCGCAGTGCCTTGCGCCACCGTACGGATGGAAGTCCATCCACCCGGAACTGAGTTGATGGTTTCCGAGGCCGACGCGAAGTTGATGACGGCTATAAAAAGGTCGCCCGCGTTGTACGTAGTTGGCGTGTTGACCGTAATTGCCGTACCTACCGCCGAGTTCTGCACCTGCGTGAAGCTGTCGAATACAGGAGCACCAAACGAAGCAGGCGGTGGTGGCGGAGGCGGAGGAGAAGATACACTAGCGGGCTGGATAGCTATGCCCACATAAGCCAAATTCACCGCCGCGTTGAAGCCCCAGGTCATGGCTATATCCGCGCTGCCGGACTCCGTGGACATCGCTGCGCGTGTGAACGCGCCAGCGGCTGCGCCTCCTCGCTTGGTTTGCTGCGGCCCTGCCGACTCCGTGCCCGGTGTGGCGGATTGATTCCACACCACGAAGTCAACAATTTTGCTGTTGGTGGCGTAACTGGAGATGCTTCGCCCAATCGCAGCCGCGGCAGTCTCCGCAGAGTAGGCTCTAGCCGTTGGAGTGCTTTGATCCACCCCGGCAAAGCTGATTGCCTTTACCTCAATGGCATGCGACTCCGCAAACTTCGCCACCACGACATTCACGCCGCTGGCTGGCCCCGCCTTGCCCCACAAGGAAGCGCGATAACCCGAGGGGCCTTCCTGCTTGCCCGCCAACAAGGACATCGGAGAACCCGCGTACTCTACGCTTACGACATCGCTGCCGCCGCCGTTGACGCCCACGCCCACCAACAGGTAGCCATTCGCGCCGGTACAGGTATGCGTCCACGAGATGGCCGTGCCGGAAGCCCCGGTGTTAATTGTGCTGGTGGTATCGACGCTGACGCTGCCAGAAGACGGTGGAGGTGGCGGCGGAGACGGCGAGTCGGCGGATTGCAACGGCATGCAAGCCAAGGCCGCGTTGGTGGAGGTGTTGAAGCCGTGCGACATCGTAATGGTGGCGCTGCCAGACTCTGTGCTGATAACGCAGCGCGCAAAGCTGCCAGAACCGCCTACACGAAACGTTTGCTGCGGCCCGGTGGACTCATTCGCAGGCAACGCGCCCTGGTTCCATGCCACGGCATCCACGATGAATTGGCCGTTCGTGAAGGTGCCCAAGGTCTTGGAAATGCTGACCGCGCTTTGCGTTTGCGCCAACGCGATCGTGCCGGTAGGTGCGGACTGGCTCACGTTCGTGAAGCTGATGGCGCAGCACTCTACGGCATGCGACTCATTCCACGATACCGTGATGGTATTGGTACCGCTGGCGGGGCCTGCAAGGCCCCACATGGAGATGCGATAACCTGTGTCGGACTCTTGCTGCGAACCCAACGCGGACAGCGCCACTCCGGCGTAGGTGACGCCGGTAACGTCGCTGCCGCCGCCATTGGTGGACACCGCCACCAGCAAATAGCGATTGCTGCCGGAGCATGTATGCGACCAGCTTTGACTGGTGCCGCTGCTGCCGGTGTTTAGGCTACTGGTGGCGTCCTTTACTACGCCCACTTACCGCCGCCCGCGCCTAATCCAAGGCAAGCGGCCAAGGAGTTCCGAATAAAGGTATTGCAGCCCGCGATCTGTTGGCGGAGGCGGCGGTACTGGCGTAGGTGTAGGAGCAGGCCCCGGAGGCGCTGCCGTGTTGTTGAGGTAGTAGGTGCGCGGCTGCATGGCAACCAATTCACTAGCTGCCTGCCCTGCGCTATGGTCAAACGCGGAGATGCGCACCTGAATAGCTCCGTTGGCCACCGCAGTAGAACTCCAGTTGAGCTCGGCCACCGTGTTGCCTGAGGAAAGCGAAAACTGCCCATAAATAGGCGTGTAACCAGTTGCCGGTAGCAGCTCCACGTTTGCCAAAAGGTTGCCTTCTACACGGAAGGCCACCACCCCGGAAATGCTTGCGCCGTCCGGCGGAGCAGTTACCTGCGTGATACCAAACGGCGCTGGCGCAGAGGTGCCGGGCACAGAGTTGGCGTTGTTATGCAGCGTCCAAACGTGAACATAATCTACCAGCATGGCATTGGCTGTGCCTTGCGGCGTGCCGGTGGTGTTGGCCGTAGTCTCGTTGGTTTGCATCGCCAGCCCTACATAGGGGTAGAACTGGCCGGTGACGCTAATTACGCACTCTTCTACCTGCGTGCCATCGTAGAAGAAGCGGATATTGTTGGGTGTCCACTCACATGCGTAGTAATGGAAGCTGTTTGCTAAGTTAGCTCCACCAAGGGCAGCAGTGCCGGGCCGAGTGTCGAAGTTAAAGGTCTGTGTGGGAATATCGAAAACAGCGCACGCATAATCGATGACAGCCGTGCCAGAAGTCCAACCGCCGGACGGTGCGTTCCCATAGGCATGCATGTACCCAACATCTTTGTTGTTGTTCCCAATAATGCCGATGACCGGATGTAAGCCATCGCCGTGATCCAACTGTGCGCGTACCTCGAAGTACCCATATTGCTGCGTAAAGAAGTTCTCCGTGGTGAACACACGGTTGAAGAAGTTGTTGGAGCCATCCACCTTAGGCCAAATGCGCAAATAGCCGCCGTTCACATCGTAGTTGACCGTGGAGTTGCTTGCCTCGTAGTAGTAATGGTTTGTCCACCGCGAGGTATCCGGTGTGGTGCCGGAATCGAACTCGTCGTAGAAGGTCATGTTGTCGAAGCCGGAGCTATTGCGTCCGTACGGCCAAACTAATGTTCCCGGTGGCGGTGGCGGCGGAGGTGGTGACGATGGCGAGTTGTTGACGTTATACGTACGCGACGCCATTGCAACAATTTCATTGGCGGGAGATACGCCCGCCGCTTGGTCAAACGCAGAGATGCGTACGCTTATTGGCCCATTGGCAACGTTGGTCGTATTCCAGTTAAAGTCGCCGTGCGCTCCGTTGTTGGACAACGTGAAGGTGCCGTAGCTGGGCGTGTAGCCAGTCGCCGGCAGCAGCTCGGCATTCTTAATGCCTTGGCCGTCGATTTGGAAGTTGACAGTACCGCTGATAGTAGCGCCATCCGTTGGTGCAGCAGTAAGCGATGCGCTAAAGGGTGGTGGGGGAGGAGGAGGCGGCGCAGGGCTTGGAGAACCCGCAATGCTCCACACACGCACATAATCAAAGATCATGCTGTTGCTGGAACCCTGCGGCGTGTTCCCGTCTGGCGTTGGATTACCCCCGCCAGGACCCCACCAAAGTTGCAGGAACACCACTAGTTGCATGTTGTTGCCCGCCCCCCAGGGGTCATTAATGGTGCCCAGGAGATTGCCATCGTAGTACCACTTCAGGCCGCCAGAGGAGGCCCAATACATGGCATACGTGTGGAATTGCGTGCTGACGGTAGTGTCGTAGCCACGTGTGTTGGTGAAGCTTAAGTGCCCTGCTTGGTTAGTGCTGCCGCCCCCGCCTTCTGTCCAAATGGTGAAGGACGAGTTCTTGCAACGGAAGGCGCTGGTATCAACAAGCCAATCCCCATTTTCATAGGAAAACCACTCATCGATGTCGATCTCTTGCTGGCTGCCGTCGCCATTCTCGCCGTTGCCGTCGGAAAGCGGATACAACCAGAAGCCGGGGAAGAAGCCGCGCCCGCGTATGCATTGAATGCGCGCCTCGTAATAGCCAAACCGGCCCCGCCAGGACTGCCCACCGCGTGCGGCTCCGTTGGAGCCAAACATCTGGTTAGACGGCGTGCCACCTCCAGCGCCGTTGTACCACATGCGCAAGCAGGAATTATTGCTGTTGTTGACGTCCCAAGCGCTGGTAGAACCATAGTTCCCAAAATCGTGTGCGTTGTTCCATTTGTTATCGAGTCCCGTACTGTTGAACTCGTCCGACATAATCAGCGTGAAGCCCGACGAGAAACCAACAGGCTGCACGCCCGAAGGCGTGGTGGGATCGATAATCGGCATTACAGCTCCTCAAAGACGATGTGAACGCCCATCGGGCCTGCACCGCCCGTGGTGAAGCGGAACGAAAGGCACGCATGCGTTGTCAATGAGTCTCCCCGGCAGGTAATCTCCATGCCCGGCGTAGCCACCCAACGATAAATCGCCCCGTTGCTGTTGCAGCCCAGGCGCAGCATAGCCACCGTGCCCAAGGAAGGCTGCGTGGTCCACCCGGTGGCCACCGTGGCGCTGCAAGAACCGCAGTCAGGGTCTAACGGGATACTGGCTTGGTTGGTGGGCGTGGAGCCAAGTTGCCCCGGGCGCTTTACCCCCAACTCATTGGCGGCGCTGGAAGTGCCGAGGCCGCAAACTGACAACTCCACCAGCCGAAGCTTACGGCCATTGGCAGACGTGAGCGTTAAAACATCATTGGTCGTGCCGGGCGCAGCCGGTTGCACAGAGTTGCCAAAAAAAGCCATTTTCTTATCCCTTTGAATTGCCGTGCCGCCTTGAGGTAGCTAGCCGCTGCCTCAATTCATCCACGCGATTGTTGATCCATTGCAATCGACATTCTACGGTGTACTTCTCGCCGGTCAAGTCCGCAATCTCGCGCAGCAGCTCCTTGCGCGCCAAATCTGACAATTCAGCGCGTAAAGGGGAGTTCGAGCTTCCGCTCTGGTCGGTCGTCGTAACAGACATGTCTTGTCTCCTGGTCGATGTAGCACTCGACTGCGAAACCGTCAAAGTGACGTCCTTTAACTTGTATGGGTTGCGCAAACCGAAATTCGTGTCGGCCCCCGTCCACGCTTGAGTGTAGTTCCGCAAGTACTAAGCTCCCTTTGGTAATGTGTATCCGAATTTTGACGTCATCATTCATGGCTTACCCGAAGATGTCGTTTTTGCCGCCGCCGACAATTTTGCTCCACAGCTTGTCGTCCAGCGCCACCTTGTTCAAATCCGCCTCCGAAGCATCCTTCAGCGAGGAAAGCGTAATCTCGCCGGTCGGCGCGCCCCGCGGCGGCACGTCCGCAGCCTTCTGGCCCGCAATAATCTGCTCTACGCGCTTAGCCGGGTCAACTGCAGCAGGCGCTGCCGCCTTCGGTGTGTAGCCGTAGCGCTTGGCCATGTTATAGACCACCTCCGCAGGATTTTTGCCCTGCTTAAGCGCGTTCTGCGACACCGCCAACTCATCCGTCAATAGCGCCTCGGGAATACGTTCCTCCGCAATTCCTACGTCCCGATAGTCCTGCGCTCGAGCATTCCGCAGGTGCTGATAGGCTTCTTGGAAGTCCGGCGTATTCTTCATGAAATCGTTGCGCGCTGTCTCCACCTTGGTTTTCAGCGCCAAGAACTGTTGTTGCTGCGCGTACTGCTGCTGCTCGGCTTCCGTGCGCTGGCTGATGCCGGTCAAGGCTTCCTTGATGCTGTTGATCTCGTGCATCAGATGGCCGTACGGGTCTTGCGCAGGATCCGGCGCAACCTTCGGCGGCGGTGGGGGCGGCTTTGTAGCTTGCTCCAGACGCTCGTTAATCGCCCGCAGTTGCGCCTCCAATTGGGCACGGTACGCTTGTTCCTGCGCCAATTGCTGCGCCCGGATGTCCTCTACTGGAGGGGGTGGAGGAGCCGGTGCCGGTTCAGGTACTGGGCTAGGCGCAGGCGATTCAACAGGTGCAGAGGCAGGGGCAGGAGCATCGCCCGATAAACCCAACACGGAGGCGTCGCCGGTCTCGAAGAACTTGATTTCATCAGGCGTTAAACCATCAGACATTCTGACTTCCTTGGGTGGATTGATAAGACACGCCAACAGGGTTCCCGTTGGCATCATTGATCAGGGTGCGCGGCGCAGTGATGGCCTGCGCCAGTTGCGAAAGCGCCGCCGCAAACGCAGTGTTCCCTTGTTGCGAAATTTGCATTAGGTTGTATTGAGACTCCAGAAGCGTCTGGATAGCTTGCTTGAGGTTGCTCTGAACCTCATTTGTGGATTGCATGATGCTCATTGCACCGTGCTCCCCACTGGCCTGCCGGACTGGTCATATTGCAGCATGCGCGGCTTGGTAAGCGCCTGTGTAAGCTGCGCAATAGCCTGCAAGGTGGCTTGTTGCGAGGCTTGCGCCTGCTGCGCCATTTGCTGGGAGGCTTGTGCGAACTGGTTCACAAGGTCGCCTATTTCGCCGGTGTTGACGTCAATTTGGAACTTGCCAGCGTCGTCCGCTTTGACGCCAGCTGTAAACGCCTTCACCTTGAAGTCATTGTCCACTTGCTGCTGCTTCATATTGTTTTCATGCTGCATACGCCGCCCTTCCAGCTCGAATTGACGATCCTGTTTGAAGGACTCCAACTCGAATTGGGACTGCGCTTTGGCGCGCTCCAGCTGCATCTTCTGCGAGTGCGCATCCGCTTCCATCTTCATCTTGGCTTGCGTCTGCTGCCACTCTATCTGCAGTTCTTGTTGCATCTTTTGGCGCTCCAAGTCCATCTCCTGCATCTTGACCTG
>Ga0068853_100000526_pt1 | contig 25917 bp, 16 predicted proteins | sample KBSCornC32_FD_65655 | JGI IMG/M metagenome (GOLD analysis project Ga0068853, IMG submission 65655) | Corn rhizosphere microbial communities from Kellogg Biological Station, Michigan, USA - KBS Corn C3-2 | ecosystem: Host-associated > Plants > Roots > Rhizosphere > Soil ... | reverse complement strand
GAGCGGCGCGTCCCCGTCCACCGAGGGCGTCGCGGCCGACTCTGATGAAGCTTCGGCCGGGTCTTCGGTCAAGGCTTCGGTCGATCCTTCGGTCGAGGCTTCGGTCGAGGCTTCGGTCGAGGCTTGGGCCGAGGCTTCGGTCGATCCTTGGGCCGAGGTTTCGGTCGATCCTTCAGCCGAGGCTTCGGTCGATCCTTCGGTCGAGGCTTCGGTCGACGAGGATTCTTGCCCGCTGGCGACGGGAGCTTCGGCGGCGACGGGGGGCGAGGGCTCGGCGCCGCTGTCGGCGGGCGCCGGCGTATCGGTCCTGCCGTCGGCCATCCGCACCAGCTCGGCCAGCCGGTCGAATCCGGCGCCCAGGCGCTCCAGCTCGCCCAGGACGATCGCGCCCACGTCACCTTCGGGCCCACGCGCCGCCAGCAGGAGGGCCACCTCGCGGGCCAGCGCACCGAGCTCCGCCGACAGGGCCTCGAGGCGCGGCGAGAGCAGCTCGGTGCTGCCTTGAAGCTGGCGCGCCGCTGTCGCGAGCGTCCCCGCGGACTCGGTCAACGCGGTCCCACCGCCGACCACCACCCGATCGAAGGCGGCCAGCAAGGACTGCCCGTGGCGATCGAGCGCCGCCACCTGCTCGCGCGCGACGCCGTCGAGAGACGTCGAGAGCTCGCCGATGCGCCCCACCGAGACCTCGACACGGGCGGCGGTGTCGGCCAGCGCCCCCCGCAAGCTGTCCATCCGGGCACCCTCGCTGGCGAACAGGGGCTCGAGCGTGCGCACCACCGCCTCCGTCGTCCCGAGCAGGGCCTTCTCGGCGATCGCGGTGGTCTCTCGCAAGAGCTGCTCCGACCGTTCGGTGAAGCGACGATGCGACTCCTCACCCCATGCGCTCGCCTGCTGGACCGACTGTTCGGTGAGCGCCGTGTGGCGCCGCGACGCCTCTTCGGCGGCCCCGATGGCCCGCTGGCCGGCCTCGGCAGCCGCCCCGGCGGCCCGCTCGCTGGCCTCGGCGGCCGCCCCCGCGGCCCGCTGGCTGGCCTCGGCGGCGGCCTCTGCCGCCTGCTGGCTGGCCTTGGTCGCGGCCTCGACGGCGCGTTCGCTGGCCTTGGCGGCGGCCTCGGTGACGCGCTCGCTGGTGCTCGCCGCAGCCTCGGTGGCGCGTGCGAGCGAGCTCACCGTGACCTCGGAGATTCGCGCGATGGCCGCCTCGGTCGTGGCAGCCTGGCGCGCCACAGCCGACTCGGTCGCCTCCTGCACGCCGAGCAAGGTCGTCCGACCGGTGGCGGCCAGGCTGGTCAGCGTCCGCTCGAGCTGCCCGTCGAGGCCGGCGACGATCTTCTCCACCGCCTCCGTCACACGCGTCTCGACGCGACCGGCGGCGCCCTCGAGCGCCGCGGTCTGTCGGGCCGCTGCCGCCGCCAGGAGCTCGCTTTGCTTGCGCGCGGACTCCTCGGCGGCACGGCTCAGCAGCGCCGAGAGCGCGCCGATCTGCTTCTCCACGGCCGAGGTCGTCTGCTCCAGCGCGCGCGAGGCGCGCTCGGAGTCACCGCGTGCGCCGTCGGCCAGTCGCTTCACGCCGGCCTCGATGGCGCGCGCGACGGCGTCGGCCAGGGTCGTGCCCAACCCGTCCATGGCGCGGGCGGTGCGCTCGGCGGCGTCTTCGCCGCGCGGCCACAGCCGCGGGATCCACTCGTGGGTGGTGCGATCCTCGAGCATCGCGAGCGCGCGCTCCTCGGCCAGCGTCAGGTCGCCCTGCGCCAGGGCCAGCGACAGCGTGGCCAGGATCGCCACCAGCGTCGCGCCGAACGTGACGTGCAGCCCCCCGAGCGGTGCCGCCAGCAGCGCGATGCCTCCCGCGTCGTTGTCGCGCAAGAGCGGCGCCACCTTGCCCAGCGTCTCCATGAGGCCGGCGAACGTCCCCACCAGGCCGATGAGGACGGTCGTCGCCACCAGGAAGCGGCCGATGTAGGCGCGCCCCGCCTCGTCCGTGCGCGCCGCCTCGGCCAGCGCCTCGCGGTCGGGGACGGCATCCGCGTCTTTGATCGCCTGCAGGCGCTGGCGTCGTGCGCGTTCCAGCTCACCCGCGGGCCCCGAGCCCGACAGCGCGACCAGCTCGCCTGCGATGCGGCGACGCGCCCACCCGAGGCTGGCCAGCCCCGCGAGCAGCAACAGCGCGAGGCCCACGACCGCCCAGGTCCCCAGCGTCAGATCGTGCGCCGCGTACGCCCGCACCGATTGAATCGCCGCGATCAGCGTCAGGCCCGCCGTCGCACCGGCCAGTCCCCATCGCAGGCGGGTCATGACCATGCGCGTGCCGCCTCGTGCAGAGCCGCCGCCAGATCCAGGAACGGGCGTCCGTCGGGGAGCAGGTCGCTGTTTCCCGACCGTACCCGCAGGCGGATCAAGGAAGACAGGCGGCGCTCGAACAGGCGCGTGAGGCCCCATGCGGTGTCCACGGCCACCAGGCCCTCCAGCGCGGCGGCGCGCGTGGCCGGCTCGCCCTCGGTCGCCTGCTGCACCAGGGCGCTGCGGGCCTGGGCGATCTGCGCCGACAGGGATCGGTCGAGGACCTTCAGCGCGTCCACCCGCTCCCACGCCTGCCGCGCCGACGCGACCGCATCGGGCAGCACGTCGTCGAGCCTCCGCGCCAGGGTTCGCAGGCAACCGGCGACCGCCGCTCGGGTCACGCGCTTCTCGGCCGCAGAGGCCGGAGCCACCTCCTGCCGGTTCGCGTCGCGCGGAGCGGACACGGCCTCGGCCGGAGGCCACTCCGAGAGCGGAGGACCATAGAGCGCGCTCTTCGGCCCGGGAAGCACAGCCTGATCCGTGGGCTCGGGCAGCGACAGGCTGGCTTCGAGGAGCCGCTTCAGATGACGATGGCGGATGCGCGGGACCTTATGTTCCGCACTCCGCGCCTGTCAACGGCCTTCGCCGCCGCTCAACCCGCCATGCGCGTGCGGAACTTCCGGATGGCCAGCGGCATCCCGATGGCGATCAGCACCACGCACCACCCGACGGCGATCGGCTCGCAGTGCCGCAGCGGCCAGGCGGCGTCGGCGGGCAGCGCCGTGGGGTTGCCGAAAAGCGTGCGGACGGCCGCGGCCAGCGCGCTGACCGGGTTCCACTCCGCGAACGTCCGCAGCACCGGCGACAGGCCCGCCACCGGCACGAACGTGTTCGCCAGGAAGGTCAGCGGGAACACCGTCATGAACACGACGCCCTGGGCGGCGTCGGGCGAGCGGATCGCGATCCCGAGCAGCGTGCCCAGCCACAGCATCGCGAACGCGAACAGCAGGATCAGCCCGTAGCCCGCCAGCGCGTGGGGCAGGTCGGCGTGAATGCGCCAACCCACCACCAGTCCCGTCAGCGACAGGATCACCACCGACAGCGCCAGGGCCCCGAGCTCTGCCAGCACGTGGCCGGTCAGGTACGCGGAGCGCGCCATCGGTAACGACCGGAAGCGATCGACGACCCCTTCGCGCAGGTCGGTGGCGATGGAGACCGCCGGTCCCATGATGCCGAAGCCGAGCGACTGGACCAGGATGCCGCCGATCAGGTACTCGCGGTAGTTGCCGCCGGGGATGGCGATCACGCCGCCAAACACGTAGGCGAACAGCATCACGAACATGATCGGCTGCAGGGTGACGTCCAGCAGCTTCTCCGGGATCTGGCGCACGTGCTCGAGGCTGCGCCTGGCGATCACCAGCGAATCACTCAACAAATATCTCGTGCTCATGCGGCCTCCGCCGGCTTGGTGCGGGTGAGAGAGAGGAAGACGTCGTCGAGGGTCGGGGCCCGGCGATGCACGTCGAGCGCGTCGATACCTGCCGCGTCGAGCGCCCGGACCAGATCGACGAGCCGCGTGCCCTTGCGGGTCGCCACCGAGAGGTGCGTGGTGTCGACCTCGATGACGCCGTTCTCGGCGAAGGCGGCCAGCGCCCCCCGCGCCGGCGCCACGACGTCCTCGGAGGCGACGGTCACCACGGCCCGTTCGCCGCCGTAGCGCTCCTTCAGCGCGCTGGGCGTCCCGCGCGCCACGACCCGCCCCTGGTCGAGCACGACGATGGCGTCGGCCAGCCGATCGGCCTCTTCCAGGTACTGGGTGGTGAGCAACAGCGTCGCGCCGGCCCGGACGTACTCGCGCAGCAGCGACCACAGCTCGTTGCGGGCGTGGGGATCGAGGCCGGTGGTCGGCTCGTCGAGGAACAGCACCGGGGGGCTCGCCACCAGGCTGGCCGCCAGATCGAGCCGCCGCCGCATGCCGCCGGAGAAGGTCTTGACCCGCCGGTCGGCGACCTCCGCCAGCGACACGCGCTCGAGCAGCTCACCCGCGCGCGACCGGGCCATCTCCGGTGAAAGGTGGCAGAGGCGGCCGATCATCTCGAGGTTGCTCCGCGCGGTCAGCAGATCGTCGACGCTGGGGGCCTGCCCCGTGAACCCGATTCTGGCCCGCACACGGTCGGGCTCGGCGACGACGTCGTGGCCGGCCACCCAGGCGCGGCCGGCGGTGGGGCGGGTGAGGGTGGTCAGGATCCGCAGCATGGTGGTCTTGCCCGCTCCGTTGTGCCCGAGCAGGCCGAGCACCTGGCCGGCCGGGACCTCGAGGCTGACGGCGCGCAGCGCGTGCACGTCGCCGAACTGCTTGGCCAGGTCTTCGGTGCGAACGCCCCAACTTTCCTTGCCCGTACGCCGCACGCCATGTTCGTACATCATACGAATAACGGTAGCAGTACACTGTACGGCGTGTCAATGAAACGTTCGGTCTCCGCCTCTGCTTCGGCTGGGCCCATCTGGGTGAAGCCGGCGCCCGGCTCGCGCAAGCCTCGGTTCTCGCGCGAGCTCATCGCGGAGATCGCCATCCGGATCGCCGACCGAGAGGGCTTCGAGGCGCTGTCGATGCGTCGGATCGCCGAGGAGCTCGACGCGGGGACCATGACCCTCTACCACTACGTGCGGACCAAGGAGGACCTGGTCGACCTGATGGACGACGCCCTCATGGGCGAGGTCCTGCTGGCGCACGGCGAGCTCGGCCGCGACTGGATGGCCTCACTGGCCGCCATCGCGCGGGGCACGTACCGGGTGTTCGCGCGGCACCCCTGGGCCCTGTCGGCGCTGCGCGGCGCCCGGTTCAGCCCCAACAGCTTGCGCCACGTCGAGCAGTCGATGGCGGCCGTCGCGCACGCGCCCTTCGACGTCGCGGGCAAGCTGGACCTGCTGGGGATCGTGGATGACTACGTCTTCGGCCATGTGTTCCGGACCGGCGAGGTCAAAGCGGACTTCGCCGACGCGGCGCCGAGCCACGAGCTGCTGGCCTTCATCGCCGAGCAGCTGGCGACGGGCCAGTACCCCCACCTGGTCGCGCTGCGCGAAGGGAACGAGACGCCCGCGGCCACGTGGACCCGCCTGGCCCGGCTGATGACCGACGAGCGGCGGTTCGAGCGCGGCCTCGCGGCCTTGCTCGAAGGGCTGCGGCGCACGATGCGGCCCGCGCGCCGCTCCCCGCGGGCGCGCCAGCGGCCGCGCGCGTGAGGAGATAGGCAGCCTCTCCGTTGCCCCGGGGGCTATCCCGTGAGCGCGGAGAGCGGTGAGCTGTCCATGAAGGCGGGCTCGCCGAAGCTGGCCACCTGAACGCCCATGGCGTTGGCCAGGGAGATCAACACCTTGGTCGGGTTCGTGGCGGGAAGCTGCAGCCAGCGTCCCATCTTGAAGTAGCCGCCCGTACCGCCCAGGATGATGTTGGGCAGGCCGAAGTTGTCGTGCGCGTCGCCGTCGCCGTGGCGGTTGAACCAGTAGATGGTCGTCTCGTCGAGCAGTGTCCCCGTCCCGGTGGCCGACGGGCGCGCGGCCAGCCGCTGCATCAGGCCCGCGATCTCTCCCGCCACCCACTGGTTCATCTTCTGGTACCGGTCCAGCTTGGTGGAGTCGCCCGCGTGGTGCGAGACGAAGTGCATCGGATCGGTGAAGCCCAGCCAGGGCATGCGAAGCCCGCCGGCGTCCCCGCCGCCCGGGTACCCGAAGGTGACGGTGGCGACCTTCGTCAGGTTGCAGTGGAACGCCGTCGCGATGATGTCCATGAAGAACGGCGACAGCGTCTGCGAGTCGGCGCCGGTCCGGATCGAGTCCGCGTCGGTCTTGACCATGGCGCGCGTCGGGTTGGTGCATTCGCTGGCCGGGGGCATGGTCGTCATCCCCGCGCCGAGCCGCCCCTTCACCACCGCCTCGTAGTCCGTCAACGACGAGAGGTGAGCGTCGAGCCGCTTGCGATCCGCCGAGCTGAGGGCGGGGCGCAGCGACGTGAACCTCGCGTGCAGAAAGCTCGACACCGCGTTGTGCTTGTTGAGCGGCGACACCGTCGTGGTCGGCGTCATGGCCCCCGAGGTGTCGCCGAACACGTAGCGCCAGGCGTCGTCCGCGGTGGACTTGCGTTGCAAGGCCGCGCCGCTGTCGTCGAAGTTGATGTCGGACGGCGTGTCGCCCCCGATGGGGTGAAGCCCCAGGTTCACCGATCCGAGGACGCTGTCGCCCTTGACCGCCTTGGCGATCACCTGATCGATCGACGGTCCATCGACCCGGTTCACGGCGCGGCCCTGGTCGACGTACGGCAGGCCGCCGGTGCCGTTGAGGCACTGGTCCGCGAAGGCGCCGGTGTTGCAGCCCTTGCCGATGCGAGCCGCCAGGGTGACCGGCGCCTGGTGCTGCGGCGGCCTCGAGATGTAGGAGAGGCCGGTGCCTTGCTTCCGGGTGTTCCCGTTCATCTGGGGGCCGACGAGCAGGATCTTGTCCTTGTAGGGCTCGAACGGGCTCAACGTCTTGCTGAGGGTGAAGGTCGACTCGCTCCCGGTGGGCCAGAACGCCGACTGGTTCACGCCGTCCGGCGTGTAGCAGAAGACGATGTACTTCGATTTCTTGGTCGCGCTCTGTGCGCGCGCGGCCCGCTCGAACAGCTCGAGGTGCGGCAACAGCAAGGCGGCGCCCCCCAGCGACTTGATCAGATCGCGCCGGCGGATCTTCTGGAATGCGGACAGCTTCATGGCGCCACTCCTTCGGCGAGCCGCTGGCGAAAGGCGTCGGCGCTGGCGACGTTCGAGACGATCTGCTTCAGATCCCCCGTGGGGGCGAAGCTCTTGCCGACGGCGTCGGCCGAGCACGTGTCGTCCTCCACCAGTTGATCCCGCGCCAGCGCGAACTTGAGGTACTGCTGGGCGAAGCAGGCGCGGACGTCCTGGCTCTGCGCCAGCCGCGCCAGCAGCTCGTCTCCGGTCGCGAACGCGCCGTCGATGTCGGTGCCGGCCGCCATCTTGCCCGACGAATCCACGGCCGCGCCGTTGTCGGTGGTGCGGTAGCGGCCCACCTCGTCGAAGGTCTCCAGCGCGAACCCCGCCGGATCGAACAGCTTGTGGCACTGCGCGCAGACGCCGTTGCTCGAGTGCATCTCGTACCGCTGGCGGGTGGACACGCCCGCCATGACCGGCGGCACCTCGGGGATGGTCAGGCCGTTCGGCAGCGGGATGTCCTTGCACAGCAAGGTCCGCATCACGAAGAGCCCCCGGCCGATCGGGAAGCTCTCCTTCGGTCGCGCCAGGGCGGCCATCAAGGCCGGGTGGGTCACGATGCCGCGCCGGCTCTGCCCGTCCATGGTCACCGCGGTGAAGGTCGTCCCCGTCCCGGTGAGCCCGTAGAAGCGGCGAAGGACGTCGTTCATGTAATAGCTCTGGCCGGAGAACAGGCCCGCGATGTTGGGGCTGCTCGCCATGTAGAGCTGGGTCGCGCTCATCACCAGCGACGTCTGCAGCGCCTCGACCACCGACGCGTCGAACCCGTCGGCGTCGCGTGCCAGCGTCTTGAACGCCTCCGTGTGGAGCCACTGGTTGTAGAAGCTCTCCACGCCGCGCATGAATTTCGGGTCCTGGATCATGCGGTCGACGTGGGTCTGCCTCTTGGCGGCGTCGGCGAGCTCGTTGGCGCCGGCCGCGGTCAGCAGCTTGTCGTCGGGAGGCGAGTCCCACACGAAGTAGGCCAGGCGGCTCGCGTAGTCGTAAGGGGCCAACGGCCGCACGTCGCCCGCCACCTCGCCGGCCTCCGGCCGGACGATCTCGTACATGAAGTCGGGCGACTGCAGCAGCCCGGTCAGGTACCACTCGACGCCCGTGGCGAAGTCCTTCTCCTTGAGGCCCGCGTCGAACAGCGTCTTCATGTCCGCCTTCTCCGCGCTCGTCAGCGCGCGGCGGAAGGCGCGGGTCCCGATCTTGTCGATGATCTGTTGCTCGCAGGCCGTCGCGTCTCCGCTGGCGGGCGGCGTGCACGGCGACCACTTGGACAGCCCGGCGGCAGCCTGCTGGGCGACGGAGGCCGCGACCGTGGCCCGTTGCTCGACGCCCGCCTGATCGAGCTGCGCGAACACCTGGTTGCCGAGCGGCTCGCCCGGGTTCCCCGTCACCTGAAACAGATCCTGCACCGTGTGCGTGTACTGGCTGGCCGAGAGGAGCTGCGCGCGGGAGGGCGCCGCCCGAGGCTTCGAGCAGTCGACCGTCATGCTCGCTCCCCCCGAGCCGGGGGTCCCGGTCCCTCCGCTTCCCGGCGGGGTCGTCCCACCGCCGCCGCTGCCGCCGCTGCCGGCGCTGGAGCCGCCGCTTCCCTGGCCCGTTCCGCCGCTGCCCTGACCCGAGCCGCCCGAACCGGAGCCGCTGGCTCCCCCCGATGCGCCTCGAGAGCCTCCCGACCCTTTTCCGCCACCCGGGTCGGCGCCGCTGATCTGGCCTTGGCAGCCGGCGGCCAAAGCCAGCAGCGCCACGCTCGCTCGAGAGAGTTTCATTGCTCGAGCGAATTTCATTGCTTCACTCTGGCGCAAAGGGACCTCGTTTGTTGAGAATTCACGTCAGCAGGAGCGAGTCAGGCAGGGTGAGCCAGCAGGTCGGGCTGGCCATCGCTCAGTAGACCCGACTCTTCGAGCGGCTCGCCCTTCAGCATCCGACGCAGCACCGTGGCCAGCTCGCGACGGGCCTTGCGGAGGCGAGAGTAGGCCGTGAACAGAGGGATGCGGAGCGTGGACGCCACCGTCGCGACTGGCACGTCGTCGAGCTCGTGCATGATGAGCACCGCCCGGCGGGGGAGGGGGACGCGATCGAGCGCGGCGAGCACCATGCGGCGGGCCTGGCTATTCATCAGGCGTCCATCGAGGTCCGCGTGGACGTCGGGAACGTCGATGGCGCCAAATGGCACCTCACGCATCCGCTTCCGCCGATGCGCCGCCAGGACTCGAAAAGCAATGCCGAAGAGATAGGGACGAAGCGGCCGGCTGCGATCGCAGCGATGCCATGAGCCGCGCAGGGCGAGAAACACCTCCTGCATCAGGTCCTCGATGTCGAGCAGCGATGCCCCCAGGCGGCGCAGGCTCTGGTGCACGTAATCGAGCTCGTCTCGAAACAGCCGCAAGCAGGCCGCGTCCTCGACGGGGTCCATGATCGGCGACGGCACGGCCGCCGGAGATGCAGGCAGAACTTCGATCTCTGCGGGTGTCAGCATGGGGGGCGCGGTGTGAGGGCCGGAGGGGACGGAGCTCGCACTCGGTGGGGAAGAAGGGGCGCGGCCCCCGGGATCGGGGTCTATCGATTTTCGTGGTCGCGTCGCTTTTTGACGGTTCGCGTTGCCTCTGCCTCTCAGCCCAGCTCGTGGCCCATCTGGTCGCCTATCGTGCGGAGATCGCAGACGAACGTTGATTGACGCCGGAGAGGCGCCGCTGCATGCTGACCCCATGCTTCGTGCGACCACGGCGCCCCCGCTCGAGGATGGCGAGGGGGCCGTCGAGAGCGAAGCGCGCGGCCCTTCCGGGGCGCCCGATCGTGCAGCGAAGGAGGCGGCGCTCGATCAGCGCGCGCGCGAGGCCCTCGACGGCGATCCTTCCGCGCTCCGTGAATTCCTTCGGGCGGTGGCGCCCCTCGTGCGACGTATTTGCCGCGGGGTGATGAATCGTGACAACCCCGAGCTGGAAGACGCAATCCAGGATTGCTTGATCGACATTGCGCGTTCATTGCCGCAGTTCCGTTTTGAAGGGAGCGCGACTCATTACGTGACGAAGATTGCCCTTCGTCGCGCCATCGCCTGCCGTGATCGTGCCCGCGCGCGCGCGAAGCAGCACGCGGCCCTCGAGCCGTCCCATGTTCCCGTCGCGATCGGCGAGGGAGCGGCGGGCGCCCACCGAGAGCTCCTGCGTAGCCTCCTCGACGACCTGAACGAGGCACAGGCGGAGGCCCTGATCATGCGCACCATGCTCGGCCATTCGATCGAGGAGATCGCCGGCATGACGGGCGTGTCCGTGAACACGGTGAAGACGCGCCTGCGGCTGGCGAAGGTCCAGCTCCGGCGCTGGATCGAGAAGAGCGGGGAGGGTCGACGTGGCGGTGGATGACGGAGCTCGGGAGCACGCCGAGGAGGAGCTGGTGGCGCAGGTCGCCCGCGGCACGTTGAACGCGCAGGGGGCGGCGCGGCTCGAGCGCCACCTGGCCGACTGCTCGACCTGTGTGGCCGAGCTCGAGGCCATGCGCGTCTTTCATGCCTCGGTGGCGCCGGGGCCCGACGACGAGGTGCTCGACGACGTGGCCGTCGAGGGCGCGCTGGCTCGCCTGGCGGAAGAGAGAGGCCGGCTCGGCCTGGCCAGCCGACACGGGGACGACGAAGCCCTGGACCGGGCGGCCGTCGATCGCGCCATGGCCGTCATCGGCCAGCAGAACAGCGCGAAGCGACGCCAGCGGCGCTGGCAGGTCACGGGGCTCGCGGTGCTCGGAGCCGCCGCCGCCCTGGTCGCGACGGTGGCCAAGCGGCCTCCGGCGACGCCGAGCCCTGCGGCCGTCGCGCTGCCGCCGCGCCCGCTGGTCCTCTCTGACGGCTCCGAGGTGCTCCCGGAGGCGCCTGCCACTCCGGTTCAGGTCAAGGAGGAGACGGCGGCGCGCACCGTCGTGCGCCTCTCGTCGGGCGCGGCTCGGTTCCGGGTCAAGCACGACGTCCGGCGATTGTTCCGGGTCGACGCCGGGCCCATTCAAATCGAGGATCTCGGGACGGTGTTCCGCGTGGCTCACCAGCGGGACGGGAGCGTTCGCGTCCTGGTCTCCGAGGGGCGGGTGGCCGTCCTCTCTCCGGCGAGTGGGTCCCGGGTCGAGCTCGGTGCAGGAGATGAGAGGGTCTTCTTCGCGCCGGCCGAGATCCCTCCCGCGCCGCCTCCGGGCGCGGGACCTGGTGCGTCCAGCGACACCCCGCCCACCGCTCCGCTCCGCGGACCATCGCGGGCCCATATCGAGGAAGATCCGGCCGAGCTGCTGGCCGCGGCGGACGTCGCGCGGCGGTCCCGAGACCCGCGGGCAGCCGTGGCTCCCCTCCGCCGCCTGGTCCAGCGCCATCCGAAAGATCCACGCGCCCCGTCGGCCGCCTTCACGCTCGGATGGGTCCTGCTCACGGATCTCGATCGACCGCGCGAGGCGGCCGGCGCGTTCGCCGACGCCGAGCGGCTCGCGCCGCGCGGCGCGCTGGCGGAGGATGCGGCCGCCCGCATCGCCGAGGCCTGGCAGAGCGCGGGCGAGTCGCGCCGGGCGGCCGAAGCGGCCCGACGCTATGAGCAGATGTACCCGACGGGCAGGTACCTCGGGTTGATGCACGGCCTGAGCGGCAAGCGCGACGGCAAAAATTGATTGCCGGCCTGCTCGCGCTCGCGATGGTCGCGATGCGCGCCGAAGCGATCCCCGGGGCCGCCGAGCGCGGCCCTTCGCTCGATCTCGAGGCTTGCGTGCGCGTCGACGCAGCGGTGGTCCAGAACCTGGTCGATCTCGAGCTCGGGCTCGGCGATGCGAGCGCGCGCCCCCCGAGCGGCCCGATCTCGGTGGCGGTTCGCTGCATCGACGGCGCCCAGCTCATCAGGGTCGAGCCCTGGGCCTCGCGCGGGGACGACGGGCTCCGAACCATCGAGCTCCCCGACGCGTATGACGAGGCGGCCGCCGTGGAGGCGCGATCGCGCGAGCTGGCCCTGGCCATCGCGGAGCTGATTCGCCGCCTCGAGATCACGCGCCCCCTGCCGCCGGCGCCGCCACCACCGGCGGCACCGCCGCCGCCCCTGGCGCCGCCGCTCGTCGTCGCGCCGAGCTCGCCGCCCGAGGAGCCCCGCCACCGCTGGCAGCTCGGAGCTCTGACGAGCTTCGAAGCGTTCACCGGGGGGCCGTGGTTGGCGGGTGGCGACCTCTCCGTCGGGGCGTCGTTCGGGAGGTGGGTGGCGCTCGACTTGCGCGCCGGGGGCCGGTCCGTCGAAGGCCTGAGCTCGTCGTCGGAGCGGCTGAGCGCACGAGCGGGCGTGGCATCGATCGGTGCGGGGCTGAGCGTCTGGTCTCGACGGCACCCCGTCGGCTTCGCGGCGATGCTGCGAGCCCAGGGGTTCGGAGTCGAATATCGCCTGGGATCGACCGGCGAAGACCCGGCGCGGACCACGCGCCTCGGCGCCCTGGTCGCGACCGTCGAGCCCCGCCTCCTGGTGAGGATGTCAGGCCACATCGCGCTCGCGCTCGGCGGCGCGGCGGGCCTGGCTCTTCACGGCGTCGTGGTCCGCGTGCAGGGAGTCGAGACGAGCCGGATGTCCGGCCTCTTGCTGTCGGGTAATCTCGGCGTGGTGGTCGAGCTGTGAACGCGTCGAGCTCAACGCTGCTGGTGGGCTGCGTCGGCGCGCTGGCGCTGGCGGGGGGCGCTTGCGGCAACAGCACGCTCGATCTCTTCGATCCGGACCGAGGCCTCCTCGGGCACTGGACCTTCGATGAGAGCGAGCCGGGGGCGGTCGCCGCCGACTCGTCCGGGTTCGGTCTGGACGCCGTGCCGTCGGCGAATCCGCCCGTTCCGACGCGCGAGGTGCCCCCCGTCCATTTCTCCGACCCGTTCAGCCTGTCCTTCGGGGGCACGGATCAGTGGGTCAACCTGGGGAATCCGCCGCTCTTGAACACGGGCGGGCGGATCAGCGTCGCGGCCTGGATCCGCCCGGCGACCGTCAGCGGCGACCACAACGTGGTGGCCCATGGGTGGCGAAACGCCCCGAGCCACGAGGTTGCGCTGCGCATCTTCGGGGGCAACTACGAGTTCATCTACTGGAACGCCGTCGATCACAAGGCCAGCGTCCCCATCTCCCCCTCGGACGCCGGCACCTGGGTTCACCTGTGCGGGGTCTTCGACGGCAGCACCTACTCCATCTACAGGAACGGAGCGCTGGCGGCCTCGACCAGCGACAGCACGGCGCCACCGCCCAACGTCGACACGCCGTGGGCGATCGGCGCCCGCGCGCCCCAGCCCGACAACCTGGACCGACCGATGGAAGGCGAGATCGACGATCTGCGAATCTACGGGCGCGCCCTGAGCGCGCCCGAGGTGCAGGCCCTCTATCAGCGCTGAGCGAGCGGGTTCGGGTCCGAACGCGCGGCGCCAGGTGTGAACGAGGCGAGCGCCCGGTCCGCCAACCGAAAGGGAGCGCGATCGCTGAAACGAGCTGAAATCTTTGGCGCGTCAATCGTTGACCTTTGGCATGTCGCGCGAGGCTCCGCTTGACAACCGCTGCTCCGCGGTCGATTCAGGCCAAACGGCTGAGGGTGATCGTGCGCAGCGGCAGGGACTGCGAAAGGAAAGAATTTGAGGGGAGAAAGCGAGAGCGAGTTTTGGCGGACCTACCTCGCAACGACGCCGGAGTCGGTGACCCTCTCGGGCAAGCTTCCGAAGCTGGCCGACATCGGCCCGACCATCGAGGTGTCACGTCCGCTCTCGCCTGAAATCGTCTCTCATTTGCGGACGGTGGCGGAGGGCTGGCATCTCTCCGTGGGGACCGTGGCGGTCGCGTTCCTTCTTCACTATCTGCACAAGTACACCGGCGAGCGCGAGCTCTTGGTGGGGGTGACAGGGGGGGCCGCACCTTCGGCGAAGGCCGGAGGCGGCAGCGTCGGAGACCTCAGGCCTCTCTTGATTTCGGTCGACCCGGACCGCTCGCTGGCGGCTCTCGCCGCAGAGGTGGGCCGGCAGCTCGCGCTCGTGATGTCGCGCGCGTCGGGCCCGGTGGGTGACGCCGGCGAATACGGCACCCTGATCGAGGTGGACCCGGACGCCTTGCAGGCGCAACCGGGACGTCATGAACCGCGCCCCGCCTCGCTCGCGGGTCGGCCGATTCCGGACTTTGCGGTGTCGATCACCAGCCGCTCCTCCGAGGGCGGCGCGACCCTGATCCTGCAGGCGAGCTCCGCCCACTACACCCCCGCGGCGCTGGACCTGCACGCCGACCGTCTCCTCGATCTGCTGGCGCGCAGTCCCGAGGCGCTCGCCGAGGCACCCCTGGCGCGGCTCGGGATCCTCGGCGACGCCGAGAGAAGGACCGTCGTCGTCGACTGGAACGCGCGGAAGGCGGACTTCGCGTCGATGCCGTGTGTGCACGCGTCGTTCGAGCAACACGCCCGCGCGTTCCCGGACCGCGTCGCCGTCGCTTCGGGCGGGCGGACGCTGACCTATGCGGCGCTGAACGCGAAGGCGAACCAGCTGGCCCGCCATCTGCGCCAGCACGGCGTGGGACCGGACAGGACCGTCGCGATCTGCGTCGAACGGGGAATCGACATGATCGTGGGCCTGCTGGCGGTGCTCAAGGCCGGCGGCGCCTACGTGCCGCTCGATCCGACCTTTCCCCGGGATCGGCTGGCCTACATGCTGAAGGACGGCGCTCCGCTGGCGTGTCTCCAGCACGCGGCGACCGAGCACGCGCTGCGGGGCCTCGAGCCCACCCTCCCACGCGTCGACCTCGACGATCCGGCCAGCCCGTGGGCCGCCCTGTCACCGGAGGACCTCCCGTACGCGGAGGTGGGCGTCGGTCCGTCCCACCTCGCCTACGTGATCTACACGTCGGGATCGACCGGCTTGCCCAAGGGCGTGGCGATTCGAGGTCGCAACCTTCTGAACTACACGCAGTTCATCCTGGGTGAGCTCGGCGTCCCGGCCGGCACGAAGTTCGCCAGCGTCTCCACCATCGCGGCCGATCTGGGCAACACGACGGTCTTCCCGGCGCTGCTGGGGGGCGGAGAGCTGCACGTCATCGACCACCACACGGCGACGAACGCCAAGCTGTACGAAGCGTACATGCGGGCGAACCGCATCGACGTGTTGAAGATCACGCCGTCCCACTTCAAGGCCCTGTTCGACGCGTCCAGCTCCGAGGTCGTGGTGCCGAGAAGGGCCCTCGTGTTCGGCGGCGAGCGCCTGGCCAGCGACTTCGTCGACGCGATCCACGAGCTGTCTCCAGGTTGCCGCGTCTTCAACCACTACGGACCGACCGAGTGCACGGTGGGCTCGATCATGCACCTCATCGAGAGGGATCGAGAGAAGACGGAGAAGACGGCCAACATCCCCCTCGGCCGCCCGATCGCCAACACCCAGATCTACATCCTGGACGGCGATGACCAGCCCGTGCCCATCGGCAAGGTCGGCGAGATCCACATCGCCGGTGCGGGCGTATCTTCCGGCTACATCAACCGTGAGGAGGAGACCCGCCACCGCTTCAAGCCGGATCCGTTCTCGCCGGTCGCGGGAGGCCGGATGTACATGACCGGGGATCTCGGCCGCTGGTTGCCGAGCGGCATGATCGAGTTCATGGGGAGGAACGACTTCCAGGTCAAGCTGCGTGGGTTTCGAATCGAGCTCGGCGAGATCGAGTCCGCGCTGACCCGGCACCCGAAGGTGAAGGAGGCGGCGGTCGTCGCCATCGAGGACGGGGCCGGCAAGCGGCTGGTGGCCTACTACACCAGCTCCGACGAGCAGGCGCCGCCGAGCCTCAGGCAGCACCTGCTGACCACGCTGCCGGACTACATGGTCCCCAGCCAGTTCCTGCGCATGCCGGCCATGCCGCTCATGGCCAACGGCAAGCTGGATCGGCGGGCGCTGCCCGCGCCTTCGCGGCCGGCGCCGGAGCGGGAGACGAGCCAGCCCGCCAACCCCGTCGAGCAGGCGCTGGTCGAGGGGTGGGGCAAGGTCATGCCGTCGTTCGTCCCCGACACCACCATCTCGTTCGTGGACAGCGGGGGCGATTCGCTGTCGTACATCCGGGTGTCCGTGGTGGTCGAGAAGGCGCTCGGGTGGGTGCCGCCCGATTGGGAGAAGATGACCATCCGCGAGCTCGCGGCTCTGAAGAAGACGACCCGCCAGTCCACGACCAGCATCGATTCGACGGTCCTGGTCCGCGCCATCTCGATCATCTTCGTCGTGCTCGATCACCTGGGCGCCGTTTCCATGGTGGGCACCACGAGCGCCCTCATGCTGGTGTCCGGATGGAGCTTCGGGCGGTATCAGGTCCCGTCCACGCACAGTCAGCAGAGCGTCCGTCCCATCCTGTCGACGGTGTTCAGGATCGCGCTGCCGTTCCTTCTGTACACGCTGCTCCTGCAGCTGGCCCTGTCCTCACTGGGAGGGGCCAGCCTGCTGATGATCGATAACCTCATCAGCCCGTCCTACAACAAGGGTCTGACGGCCTGGTACGTCGAGCTGCTGATCCAGATCATGGTCATCATGGCGGCTCTCTTCTCTTTCCGGAGGGTGAGGAGACTGGCGCACGATCACCAGTTCCTGTTCGGAACGATCGGAGCGGCGCTCGCGTTCCTCGTCGCGGTCGTGTCCTCACGAGCGTGGAGCACCGAGCACCTCTTCAACAGGGTCCCGCAGGTCTGGCTGTGGATGTACTTTCTGGGGATCGCCGTCGCCAAGGCGCCCTCGCGCAAGGCGAGGCTGTTGCTGGTGGGCATGTTCGTGGGCATGCACGCCTTTCACAGCGGTCTGAAGATCTGGCCGTTCCCGTTGATCGCGGCGCCGTTCGTCATTCTCGTCGACAGGGTGAAGATTCCCACCCGGCTCGACTTCGTGGCCAAGCAGGTCGCGACCGCGTCCCTGTTCATCTACATGACTCACTTCCAGCTGGGACGCGTCGCGGAGAAGGCCGGCATCCGGCATCCTTTCCTGGCCAGCCTCGTGGCCATCGCGGGCGGGATGGCGCTGTCGGTGGGGTGGGACCAGGCCTATGGCCGCCTCGTGAGGTGGGCGTTGATCTTGATGAGACGAGCGCGACCCCAGGCGGAGATCGCCGTCGGTCAGGGGGACGGCGGGATCTGAAGGGCGGAGGGCCGCGAGCGGCCCCCCGCCACGGTCGTCTCTAGAAGCGGGGAGCGCGGCGCCGTCGAGCCAGGGCCAGCGCGATGGCCAGGCCGACCGCCGCAGCGGCCGCGGGAGAGCCGTCTCGCCCCGAGGTGCTGCAGCCACAACCGCCGCCGCCGCTGACGCTGCCGCCGCCGCCGCCGCCGCCGGTTCCATCGCCCACCACCAGCTGGATGGTGGTCGTGTTCATCAGGCTGTCGGTCACCCGGACCACGTCCGTGCCCGCCTGGGTGCCCGTGTGATACAGGCCGGTCGTCGCGTCCACGGTGCCGCCCGATCCGGAGGCGACCATGCTCCACACCAGGCCAGAGCCGCTGCCTCCGCTGGCGACGAGCATCGCCTGCATGCCCGGTTTGAGCGCCGTCGTGACGGGCGTGATGGCGAGCGCGGGGCCCACCTTGACCGTGACCATCGCGGTGGCCCCGTTGACGTCGGTCGCCTTGACGACGTCGCTCGCGCCCCCGGTCGAGCCGGCCGTGTAGGCGCCGGTCGTCGGGTTCACGGCGCCGCCCGAGGCGTTGGTCGCCAGCGTGAACTTCACGCCGCCGGCCCCGCCCTTGACGATGAGCATGACGGTCCCGCGCGGCGGAACCACGCCCGGGGGCGCGGTGAGCGCCAGGGCGGCGCTGACCTTGACCTGGGCGTCGGCGGTGTTGCCCAGCGAGTCCGTGACACGCACGACGTCGGTCACGCCCCCGGTGGGACCGGCCACGTAGGCGCCGGTCGCCACGTCGACGGTGCCGCCCGAGGCCGCCGTGGCCAGGCTGAACACATAGCCCGCGCCGCTGCCGCCCGCGACGGTGAACGACAGGTGGCCGAGCGGCGCCAGCTCGATCAGGGCCGGCGTCAGCCGCAAGCCGTCCTCGACCGAGATGGAGACGTCGGCGTGGTTGCCGGCCGAGTCGGTGACCGTCACGACGTCGATGACGTCGCCGAGAGCGCCCGCCGTGTAGTCGCCGGTCATCGGATCGACCGTTCCCCCCGAGGCGTTGGCCTTGAAGGTGAACGTGAAGCCCTGGCCCGTGCCGCCCGCCGGCACCAGGTGCAGCTTCCCGCGCGGCGAGACGTGCGGGCTGTGCGGGTTGACGGTCAGGGCGTTCCCGACCGCAATGGCGACGGTGGCGGTGTTGCCGAGCGAGTCGTTGACGTTCACGACGTCGACCACGTCGGAGGTCGCGCCGGCGTGATAGGCCCCGGTCGTCCTGTCCACGGAGCCGCCCGAGGCGTTGGTCATCATCTTGTAGACGAAGCCGGTGCCGCTGCCGCCCGAGGCGACCAGCATCAACGTCCCGTTCGGTCCGACCGCCGGCGCGGCCGGGGCGATCGAGATGCCGGGGCCGACGGCGATGGACAGGCTGGCGTGATTGCCGAACGGATCCGTCACCTCGACCACGTCGGTGGTGTCGGGCATGTCCCCGGCCGTGTAGGCGCCGGTCGTGGTGACGATGTTGCCGCCCGAGCCGTTGCTGCGCAGGACGTAGACGTAGCCGCCTCCGCTGCCGCCCACCGCGACGAACATGGCGGTCCCGCGCGGCGGGACGGTGGCGGCGGACGCCGTGAGGACCACCGCGCTTCCCACGGTCACGGGTGCCATCGCGCTGTTGCCCAGCGAATCGGTGACCCGGACCTCGTCGAAGACGCCGCCGACGGCGCCGGCCGTGTACGCGCCGGTGTCGCTGATGGTGGCGCCCGATCGGTTCGCCATGAAGTCGAAGCTGTAGCCGGTGCCGCTGCCGCCGCTGACCGCGAAGGTGAGCGAGCCGCGCGGATAGATGGCGGCCTCCTGAGGCATGAGGGTCACCTGCGGCCCCACCGTGATCGAGATGGTCGCGGTGTTGCCCAGCGAGTCGCCCGCGCTGACCTCATCGGTCACCGAGCCCAGGGGCCCCGCCGTGTAGACGCCGGTCGTGGCGTCCAGGGTCGCTCCCGAGGCGTTGATCGACAGCGTGAAGTGATAGCCGGCGCCGCTGCCGGCGGTGGCCGTGATGGTGGCGGTCTCGCGCGGTGACACGGTGGTCGACGGCAGGTTCAGCGTCAGCCCCCCGCCCACCGACACGCTGACCATCGCGGTGTTGCCGAGCGAGTCGGTGACGGTCACCACGTCGGATACGGCCCCCATCGCGCCCGCCACGTACACGCCCGTGGCGGGATCGATCGTTCCGTGGGAGGCGTTGGTGGTCAGCGCGTAGTGATAGCCGGTGCCGCTGCCGCCGGTGGCGCCGAAGTGGACCGTGCCCTGCGGCGTCGTCGCGGGCGCGGCCGGCAGGACGGCCACCGCGGGACCGACGGTGACGACGACGGCCGCGGTGGCGCCGTTCTGATCGGTCACGGTGATGACGTCGGTCGCGTCGCCGTTGGTCCCGGCGACGTACACGCCGGTCATCGGATCGACGTGTCCCCCGGAGCCGTTGGTGGTCAGGGCGAACACGTAGGGCGGCGCGCCGCCCGTGACGGTCAGGGTGAAGGTGCCGCTCGGGGTGACCGTCGCGGTGCTGGCGGGGGTCGTCAGCGCCGCGCTGAGCGCGACGGAGGCGGTGGCCGTGTTGCCGAGGGCATCGGTCACCGTGACGACGTCGCTGACGCCGCCCACCGGACCGGCCGTGTAGACGCCGGTCGCGTCGACCGAGCCGCCCGAGGCGTTGGTCGTCACGACGTACGTGTAGCCGCTGCCGGCCCCGCCCGCGACAGAGAAGGTCACCGTGCCGAGCGGCGCGCGCATCGACGCGGCGGGCGACATCGTGACGATCGCGCCGACCGCGATGGTGACGGAGGTGCTGTTCCCGAGCGGATCGCTCACCTTGACGACGTCGCTGACCGAGCCCGTCGGGCCGGCGGTGTACACGCCGGTCGAGGCTCCGACCGTCGCGCCAGACGCGTTGGTCGTCAGCGTGAAGCTGTACCCCGAGCCGCTGCCGCCCCCCGCGACCAGCGTCTGCGAGGCGCGCGGCGCCAGGCTGACGGAGGGTGGGGTCACGGTGATGCCGCCGCCGACCGACACGCTGACGCTGTCGGTGTTTCCCAGTGAGTCGCTGACCTTGACGACGTCGGTGGTCATCGCCGCCGTGCCGGCGGTGTAAAGGCCGGTGTCGGCGTCGATGGTCCCTCCCGAGCCGGTCGTGGTGAGCACGTAGTGGAAGCCCGTGCCGCTGCCGCCCGACGCGCTGAAGGTCAACGTGCCCCGCGGCGCGACGGCCGGCGCCGGCGGGCTGAGGGTGACGCCCGAGCCGACCGCGACGTTGGCGTTGGCCACGTTGCCAAGGGCGTCGGTGGCCGAGACCACGTCGACGACGTCCGGGGTCGCGCCGGCGGTGTAGGCGCCGGTGCTGGTGTCGATCGAGCCCCCCGAGGCGTTGGTGGCGAGCGCGAACTGGAAGGTCCCCGCGCCACCCGTCGCCGAGAACGTCAGCGCTCCGCGCGGCGGCGCCTGGGTGGCGCTGCCGGCCAGCGAGGCGCCGGCGGTGACGTTGATGCTGACGGTGGCGCCGTTGCCGACCGAGTCCGTGACGGTGATGATGTCGGTCACGCTGCCGGTCTGGCCCGCCGTGTAGTGTCCGGCGGCGTCGATGCTCGCTCCGGAGCGGTTCGTGCCGACCACGAAGACGAGGCCCAGACCCGTGCCGCCGCTGGCGGTGAAGGTCGCCGCGCCGCGGGGCGGGACCTGACCGACGCTGGCAACCAGCGAAAGGCCGGCCCCGACGGTCACGTTGGCGGTGGCCGTGTGGCTCGCGCCGTCGGTCACCTTCACGATGTCGGTCACGTTGGGCGTCGCGCCCGCCGTGTACACGCCGGTGACGGGGTTGATCGTCCCGCCCGAGGGGGCCGCCGACATGCTGTAGACGTAGCCCGAGCCGCTGCCGCCCGAGGCGCCGAAGGTCACCGCCTGGCGCGGCGCCACCGACGCCGCGGCGGGGCTCAAGATCAAGAGCGGCTGATTGACGAGCGAGAAGGTCGCGCTCTGGCCGACGCCGCTGACGGTGGCGGTGACGTTGTACGTGCCGGCCACGGCGTTCGCCGTGACCATCAGGCTGGCCTGGCCGGTCGCGCCGGTCGTGACGGTGGCGCTGCCGCCACCCGTGACCGTCGCCGAGGCGCCCGTCGCGGGCGGGGCGAACGTGACGGCGGCGCCCGACACGGCGTTGCCGAAGGCGTCCTTCACGATCACGACCAGCGGCGCCGCGAAGGCGGTCCCGACGGTGGCGGTCTGCCCGCCGCCGCTGCCGGCCGTGATCATCCCGGGGGCGCCGACAAGGTTCATCAAGCTGAAGGTGGCGGGGGTCGCGACGCCGGTGACCGCGGCGGTCACGCTGTAAGAGCCCGGGACGCCCCCGGCGGTCGCGCTCATGGTGGCGCGTCCGTCGCTGCCCGTGACGACGGGGCTGGTGCCGAGGGTGGCGGTGGCGCCGGTGCTGGGCGCGGTGAAGGTGACGCTGGCGTTGCGGACGGTGACGCTGGCGGCGTCCTTCACGACCGCGATCAGCGACGCGAACGCCTGGCCGGCGGCCGCGGTCTGCCCGCTGCCAGAGACCACCGTGATGCTGGCGGCGGCGCCGTAGTTGCCCAGGCTGAAGGTCGTCGAGGCGCTGGTGCCGCTGACGGTGGCGGTGACGCTGTAGCTGCCGGCCACGCCGTTGGCGGTGGCGCCGGTGCTGGCCAGGCCCGCCGCGGTCGTCGTCGCCGTCGTGGTGCTGAAGCTGGCCGACGCGCCCGAGCCCGGCGCCGTGAAGACGACCGTGCGTCCCGAGAGCGGCGTGCCGGTGCCGTCGGTGACCAGCACGGTGAGCGGGGTCGCGAAGGACGTGCTGACGCCGGTGGTCTGGTTGTTCCCCAGGCTCGGGGTGATGGTCGGCGGCGTCACGAAGGTGAAGGCGACGCTGATGGTGTGGTTCGCGGTGACGTTGCTGAACGTGTACGACGACAGCGCGCCCATCGCGGTTCCGTCGATGGTGACGGTGGCGACGTAGTTCGTGTTGGCGGTGATGGTGTAGGCCTGCGACTGGCCTTGCTGCAGCGTGGTCGTGCCGGTGGGCGTGATCGATCCGTTCGCGCTGGCCGACGCCACGATCGTGTAGGTCGGGATCTGCGAGACGCTGAGGTTCTTGATCCCCGAGAGCTGAAGCGTGGGATCGCCCGGCATGCCGCCGTACTCGGCCACGTATCCCGCGATGTTGCCACCGGCGTTGTCCGGATAGTCGTTCCAGGCGCCGTTCGAGAGGAAGTGAGCGTAGTTCTCGCCGGAGCAGCAGTTGTTGGGCTCGCCGCCCGACCAGTTCCGGTACTGCCCGTTGACGACGGAGCCGTTCGACAGGCCCTGCCAGAACTGGCGGCCGGCGCCGCTGGCCTCGAGCCCCTCCGGACCGGTGACCCAGCGCCACACGCCCTCCGACGCCGCGTCGCTGGCGCCCATCCAGCCCTGGCCGGCCAGCTTGCCGGACACGAACGAGTTCTCGAGCGCGCTCGTCACCGTGACCAGATAGCCCTGCATGCCGTAGTACGACCGCGCCGCGGCGGCCGTCCGCGCGTTGGTCCACGTGACGCCGGCAGAGCTGACGAACTCGTAGTAGTGGCCGGTGTCGGAAGAGTAGAGGCTGGTCGCGCCCAGCGTGTACGTCACCGCGCGGGCGGCCGTGTTCGGCGACGCGCTGGTGTTGACGTAGGTGACCGAACGAAGCGCCGTCTCGTACGAGGACGCGGGCGCGCTCCCCGTCAGGGTCATGATGCCCGTCGTGGAGTTCCAGGACCCCACGATGCCGCTCTGGTTGGTGAACGCCAGCACGTCCTGCCCGCTGACGAAGCCCGTGGAGATGGCGACACGCGCGCCCGTCAGATCGGGCCCGTCCGGATCGGTCAGCGTCAGGCTGCCGTCCACCGCGAGCGCGGCGTTTCCGGCCGTGTAGCTCGTCGTGCCGGCAGACACCGTCAGCGTGGGGGGCGTATCGACGACGGCGCCCTGGGTCGACTCGAGCGCAGACGGAGCTCCGGAATCATGATGGCAGCCGGTGAGAGCTGCGGTCGCGGCGGCTGTGAAGCCGATGAGCACCAGGGAGCGGTAAGCGGCGGAACACGGGTTTGGTGTGCGCATAGGCCGTGGTCATCGAACCCACCCCGTATTCCCTTGAGGGTTCGGCGATCACTTTTTCTCGCGCCTGACGCGGAGTTCCCGTGTTTCCAGGAACAGCAGCCGGGAACCGGATCCAGCTCACCCAGCTCGAGGCACGCGCGAACGAGAGCGACCGGGCGGCGCGCTCGACGGCACCTCTGCCAGATGGTCGCGGGGCCGGACGCGATCGGCCTGGTTCGACAGTGTCGCCGGGTTCGGATATGAAGCGCGCGAGCGGGCGACGTCGAGGGGGGCGTCCTGGCACGCGCCGCGCTCACCCACCTCGGAGGCATGACCCATGAAGAATGTTCGCCTGATCGCGCTCCTGTTCGCCGGCCTGCTCGGCTCCACCACCGCCTTCGCGGCGGGAGCCAAGTCGTACCAGGTCACCGGTCCCGTCGTCGACGTCAGCGACACGATGATCACCGTTCAGAAGGGCAAGGAGACCTGGCAGATCGATCGCACCAAGGACACGAAGGTGACGGGTGAGCCGAAGGTCGGCGCGAAGGTCACTGTGATGTACCGAATGACGGCGGACTCGATCGAGGCGAAGGGCGGCGGCAAGGAAGCCAAGGCGGACGCCAAGGCCGAGGCCAAGGCCGAGGCCAAGGCGGATCCCAAGGCGTCGGCGCCCGCTCCCGTCCCTCCGGCTGCGACCACCCCCGCGAAGAAGTAGTCCCAGCCATCGCGACGGGAGCGAGCCTCGCGGCTCGCCCGGCGCGACCTCGCTCTCGTCTGGCCGTGCCGACGATAATCCGCGGCCTGTGAGATCCCGCCGGTTGGGTCGTGGTAGTGAACCGCATGCTCATGACCACCTCCTCAGGGGACCTCCTGCGGCGCGTGCGCCGCACAATCGCCGGAGCGCCCTGCCTCGCGCTCGCCCTGCCGCTGCTCGGGAGCTGCCTGGTGCGCGGCGCGGGCGCCGGCGAGGCGGTCGGCGCCCACCTGGTCGCGGCTGGCGACGTGCGGCCGCTGAAGGTGGCGGCGGAGGCGGCCCACCGAAAAGTCGGGACCTGCGTGATGAGCCAGCAGCTCCAGGACGCGGCCACGGCCAAGTTACTGGCGTCCGACTTCGACTCGTTGACGCCCGAGAACGAGATGAAGTGGGAGACCGTCGAGCCGCAGCCGGGCGCGTTCGCCTTTGCGCCGGGCGACGCCATCGTGGCCTTCGCGGCCTCGAACGGCATGCGCGTCCGCGGTCACACGCTGGTGTGGCACTCGCAGCTGGCGCCGTGGGTGAAGGAGCTGTCCGTCGACGGCCGGCGCGCGGCCATGGTCCGCCACGTCCAGGGGGTCGTCGGGCACTGGAAGGGCAAGGTCGCCCAGTGGGACGTCGTGAACGAGGCCTTCGCCGATGGACCGAGCGGCGCGCTGCGCGCCGACTCGCCCTGGATCGCGCTCGGGCCGACCTTCATCGACGACGCCTTCCGGCTGGCGCACGAGGCCGACCCCGACGCGAAGCTCTTCTACAACGACTACGAGATCGAGGCGGAGGGATCGCCCAAGGCCGAGGCCGTGTATCGCATGTGCCAGCGGATGAAGGAGGCGGGCGTGCCCATCCACGGCATCGGCCTGCAGATGCACGTGGATCCTCGTCGTGGTCCGCCCATCGCCAAGATCCGGACCAACATCGAGCGGTTCGCGGCGCTGGGCCTGCTCGTGGAGCTGACCGAGGTCGACGTGCCGGTGGGCGCCGTGCCCGGGACCATCGAGGAAAAGCTGAACCGCCAGCGCGCCATCACCCACGACGTCGTGGCGGCGTGCGTGGCGGTCGAGGCCTGCTCGGGCGTGACGTTCTGGGGGCTGAGCGATCGAACGTCGTGGCTCAACGAGCCGCGCTGGGGCCAGCTACGCGGCGAGGGGCCGCACTATCCGCTGCCCTTCAACCGCGACCTGCAGCCGAAGCCCATGGTCCTCGGCATCCTCGACGCCTTCTCCGGCAAGTAACCTTCAGCCGGAAACCCTGATCTCGAGGTCGAGGCCTTCGGCGCGGATGGCGTGCGTGGCGGCCTCGACGAAGCGGACCGCCTCGCCGTGGGGCGCCTCGGCGCAGTCGAGGCGGAGGCGCGCCTTCTTGCCGACGTAAGCGGGGTGGTGCTCGGCCAGGAAGCCGTCGAGCACGTAGGCCAGGTAGCGGTTGATCTTCTCCTCGATCTGCTTGAGCTGCAGCGGGCTCTCGCCCCAGCGGCGGCGTTCGATCATCACCAGGACCACGTCGCCGGAGGCGGGATCGACGGTGATCAGATCCAGGACCTGGGGGTTCTCGACACCGGGCCCGCCGAACTCGGCGAGCATCTGCTCTTTCGTCATCTGTTCCAAGGGACGCTCCGGCTTTCGTGGCAGCGGGACGATAGCATCTGGTGGCGGCCGGGGCGGCACCGCCGGGCGCGCTCTCAGCGCAGCGCTTCCAGCTCCCCCCAGCGGGCGTACAGGGCGTCGACCTCCGCCCGCGCGACCGCGATCTCTGCGTGGAGCGCCATCAGACGGGCGCCGTCCGTCGTCACCTCCGGGCGGTCGCACTCGGCCTCCAGGCCGGTCACGCGCGCCTCGGCGGCCTGGATCCGGGCCTCGATCGTGTCGAAGTCCCGCTGATCCTTGTAGCTGAGCTTCTTCGGGCGCGCAGGACCGGACGCGGCCGT
>Ga0068853_100000525_pt1 | contig 25919 bp, 17 predicted proteins | sample KBSCornC32_FD_65655 | JGI IMG/M metagenome (GOLD analysis project Ga0068853, IMG submission 65655) | Corn rhizosphere microbial communities from Kellogg Biological Station, Michigan, USA - KBS Corn C3-2 | ecosystem: Host-associated > Plants > Roots > Rhizosphere > Soil ... | reverse complement strand
ATCGAACAGGTCGGCAAAACGGTTCTGCATGGGGTCGTCATGGACCCGGCGGTCAAGGGTAAATGGACCTGGGAAGACGACCGCACGCTGAAATTCCAGCCGGTGCAGGATTGGCCGGTCGGCTTCCACGGCGAAGTCCGCTTCGAAGCCATTAAGGCCTTCGCACCGCACGTGCTTGTCGCCGAGGAAAACTTCACCTTCGACACGCCCGCGTTCCAGATTTCGGAAGGAACCAAAGAGTTTTATCAGGACCCGCAGAACCCGGCTGCGAAGAAGACGATCATGCAGCTGGAGTTCAACTACCCGGTTGACCCTGCTGAGTTCGAGAAGCGCATCGCGTTGTCGCTCAAAGGGCGCGGCGGCAATGCACCGGCGTCGTTGAAATTCACCGTGACCTACGACGCGGCAAAGATGAAAGCCTGGGTCCATTCCGAACCGCTGGCACTGCCGCATGATGACGACACGGTTGAACTGGTGCTGGACAAGGGTGTGACGAGCTCACGCGGCGGCGCGCCCACATCGGACCCGCTGACCACGAGCGTGGGCGTGCCCGGTCTTTACAGCCTGAACATCCAGAGCATCTCGCCGACGCTGGTCAACAACGACAAATACGAACCCGAGCAAGTGGTTGTGATCAACGCCAATCAGGCGGTTCGCGGCAGCGATATGCGCGTGCGCGCCTGGGTGCTGCCAAAGCGCAAGGCCGGCCAAAAGCAAGCGGACTCGGATCCGCCTTACGCGTGGGACAGTTCGGAAGTGAGCGAGGAGGTCGTCCGCCACTCGAAGCCGTTAGCGCTCGAACTCGTGCCCACGGAAAAGGAATATGACGAGCTGCAGAGCTTCAAGTTCCACGCCGAGCCGCAGGAGCACGTCTACATTCGCGTCGAAGCGGGCCTGAAATCGTTCGGCGGCTATATCCTGGGCAAGAACATCATTGATGCCTTTGAAGTGCCGGACTATCCGAAGCTTCTGCACTTCATGGCGGATGGTTCGCTGTTATCGCTCAGCGGTGACCGCCACGTCTCGGTCGTTTCGCGCAACGTTGCCGGTATGAAGCTGGAAGTCGGCCGCGTGCTACCCGATCAGCTTCAGCATCTGGTGAGCTTCAATGAGGGCACCTACGCCAAGCCCGATCTCTCCTACAAGATCGGCGAGGACAACATCGTCGAGCGCTTTGAGCAGACTCGTGTGTTCCCCAAGGGCGACCCCGGAGCGGCGCATTACGAAGGTCTCGATCTCGGCCAATATCTGAAAGACGGAAAACACGGCGTTTTCCTGCTGCATCTGTCTGCCTACACGCCGCCATCCGCGAAAGCCGATACGTCCGCATCGGACGGTGACGAAGATAGCGACTCCGGCGAGGATGAAAGCAGCAGCGGCGACGATACGTCCGACACGCGGCTGGTGGTGCTCACTGATCTGGGGCTTCTGTCGAAACGCGCGCTGGACGGCAGCCGGGATGTCTTTGTGCAGTCGATCCACACCGGCGATCCCGTTTCTGGCGCGGTTGTGTCGGTGATCGCGCTGAACGGCGAGACGCTTTTCAGCGAGACGAGCCAAGCCGACGGCAAGGTGCACTTCCCGACGCTCAAAGGTCTAGTACGCGACAAGAAGCCCGTGATGCTGGTGGTTCACAAGGGCGACGACTTGTCGTTCCTGCCGCTTACGGGCGAGGATCGCAAGCTCGACTATTCGCGCTTCGATGTCGGCGGCGAGTCAAATCCGACCAGCGAAGGACAGCTCTCCGCCTATCTGTTCTCGGACCGCGGCATCTATCGCCCGGGCGACATGTTCCATATCGGCATGATTGTGCGCACCGCGAATTGGGCGCAGCGCCCAGCGGGTATTCCGTTGAAAGCGCAGATCGTCGATCCGCGCGGTGTGACGGTCCGGACGTTCCCGATATCTGTCGATGCGTCAGGCATGGCGGAGCTTTCGTACAAGACATCGGAGACCTCCTTCACCGGCACCTGGACGGTGAACCTGATGATCGTCGGCAAGGAAGGCGAACCGGCTATCGGCTCGACGACCGTGTCGGTGAAAGAGTTTCTCCCGGACAGCATGAAGGTGGACGCGACGCTGTCCGCCCATATCGCGGATGGCTGGGTCAAGCCGAACGGCATGAAGGGCATCGTCGACGTGCGCAATCTGTTCGGCACGCCGGCGGCGAACCGAAAGGTCGAGGCGTCGCTCACGCTCAACCCGACGTTCCCGTCTTTCACCGCGTGGCCGGATTACAGCTTCTACGATCTTCGTCACGCAAAGGACGGCTATACGACCAACCTTCAGGACGGCCAGACTGACGATAAGGGTCATGCCGAGTTCGATCTGGATCTCAAGAAATACGCCGACGCGACGTACCGTCTGTCATTCCTCGCCAAGGCTTATGAGCCGGAAGGCGGACGCAGCGTGGCTGCCAGTGCCGAAACCATGGTGTCGAGCAATCCGTGGCTGGTCGGTTATAAGCAGATCGACGACCTCTCTTATATAAAGCGCGGTACGCCACGCACGGTGCGCCTCGTTGCCATCGATCCGCAGACAAAATCGATCGAGCTGAAGGGGCTTCAGGCCCGGCTGATTGAACGGCGTTACGTTTCGATCCTCACCAAACAGGATAGCGGCGTCTACAAATACGAGTCCCGCCTGAAAGAGGTGTTGATCAGCACCAACCCGCTCACCATCGCGGCGGGTGGCGTCGACTACAAGCTGCCCACCGACAAACCGGGCGACTATGCGCTGTTGATCCGTTCGGGCGATGTCGACGTGAACCGGATCGAATACACCGTCACCGGCGACGCCAATCTGTCACGGGCGCTCGATCGCAACGCCGAACTTCAAATCAAGCTCAGCAAGTTTGACTATGCGCCGGGTGAGCCGGTGGAGATTTCGCTGCGCGCGCCCTATGCCGGCAGCGGCCTGATCACCATCGAACGCGACAAGGTCTATGCCCATGCGTGGTTCAAGGCCACGACCACAAATTCGGTGCAGCGGATCACGGTGCCCAAGGGATTTGAGGGCAACGGCTACATCAACGTGCAGTACATCCGCGATCCGTCTTCGACCGAAATCTTCATGAGCCCGCTGAGCTATGGCGTGGCGCCGTTCTCGGTCAACGTCGACGCCCGGCGCAATAGACTGGCGCTCGACGCCCCCGATCTCGTCAAACCGGGACAGACGGCGACGTTCAAGCTGCACGCGACGAGTCCAACCAAGGTCGTCCTGTTTGCGGTCGATGAGGGCATTCTGCAGGTTGCCCACTACAAACTCGAAGACCCGCTGAAATTCTTCTTCCGCAAACGCATGCTGGAAGTGCAGTCGTCGCAGATCCTCGATCTCATTCTGCCCGACTTCAAAGCCCTGATGGCGGCGGCTGCACCGGGCGGCGACGAGGACAACGCCCTCGGCCGCCAGCTCAATCCGTTCAAACGCCGTCGCGATGCGCCCGTTGCGTACTGGTCGGGTGTCGTCGATCTGAACGGTGAAAAGGACTTCGCCTATCACGTGCCCGATTACTTCCACGGTAAGCTGCGCGTGATGGCGGTGGCGGTGTCGCCGGACCTTATCGGCATCGCAGAAAGCGCGACCACAGTGCGCGGCGACTTCGTGCTCACGCCCGACGCGCCGACAACGCTCGCGCCCGGCGACGAAGCGGATATCGGCGTCGGCGTATCGAACAATCTGACCGGTATTGGATCAGCGACGGTACCGGTGACGATTGCGCTCACGACGGGTCCGCAATTCCAGATCGTCGGTGCGCCGCGGCAGACGTTGCCGCTCGCCGTGATGCATGAGGGCGTGGCCACGTTCCGGGTGCGGGCGACCGACAAGCTCGGCTCCGGCGCGCTGATCTTCACGGCCAGCGCGAACGGCAAGACCGCGAGCCAGCGCATCGATGTCTCGATCCGGCCGGCCTCGGCGTTCCGCACGCAGCTGGACTTCCTGCGCATGAGCGCCAATAGCGAGAAGATCATGCCGGGCCTGCGCAAGATGTACGCGCCCTACAGCGCGCGCAGCGCCAGCATCGCCAATGTGCCGGTGGTGTTGACCGCGGGGCTGACCGGCTGGCTCGTGAACACGGAGAACTACTGCACCGAGCAGCTCGTGAGCGCGACGATGCCGCGGCTGGTGGGACAGCGGTGGTCGTCGCTCCCCGTGATTTTCGACAAAATCAAAGGCGGCCCTGACAAGTTGGTGAGTCAGATCGACGCCATCCGTTCGCGGCAGAATTCGCAAGGCGGCTTCGGCGTGTGGTCTGCAACGCCGGACTCGGAACCGTTCATCTCGGCCTATGCGATGAATTTCCTGCTCGAAGCGCGTGAGCGCGGTGTTGCCGTGCCCAAGGATGTCATCGACTCCGGCAACGATTATCTGCGTGGCATGGCGGAAGACGACGGCATGAATTCGCTCTCCGAACTGCGCCAGCGCGCCTATGCGGTCTATCTTCTGACGCGCCAGGGCAACCTCACCAGCAACGATCTGGCCACGGTGCAGCGCCGGCTTGAGGAGGCGTATCCCAAGGATTGGCATGATGATCTCGCGGCCGCGTGGCTCGCAGCGTCCTACCGCCTGCTGAAGCAGGACAAGGAAGCCGGCAAGCTCATCGACAATCTCCAGCGCAAGCTGGAACGCAACGCGGACAACAACGAGGCTTACAATTTCGATTACTACGACGACCCGCTGATCCGCGATGCCACGGTGCTCTACATCCTCGCCAAGCATTTCCCGGAGCGCGCAGCGAAGCTTTCACCCCATGTGCTCGACAATATCGCGGCACCGCTGGAGAGAAATCGCTTCAACACGCTGTCCGCGTCGATGACCATGCTCGCGCTTGACGTTTATGCCCGCGCCAATGCGAGCGCGGTCGACAAGCTCGACATCGATCAGATCTTCGCCAATGGCAGCCTCAGACCGATCGCCACGGCGCAGAATCTGCTCAAGACCGGAAGCTGGGGCCCGGCGACTGCGAAGCTGCATTTCATCAACCGCAGCGAATTGCCGGCATGGATGGCGGTCGATCAGGAAGGCTATGACAGCGATGTGCCGAAGGCCGCGATCAAGAACGGCATCGAGATCGTGCGCGAATACACCGACGCCAAGGGCAATGTGATCAACACCGTCAAGCTCGGTCAGGAGATCGATGTGCACATCAAGATCCGCGCCACCAGCAATGGCGGGCAGGGCAATCTCGCCATCGTCGATCTGTTGCCCGGCGGCTTCGATCCGGTGATGCAGACGGGCCAGGACAATGTCTCGAGCTTGCGCCTCTCCTACTCGAGTTGGTCGCCGACCTATACCGACATGCGCGAGGATCGCGTCGTGATCTATGGCAGCGCCACACCGGATGTGCAGGACTTCGTCTATCGCATCAAGGCAAGCGCGTCTGGCCGCTTCATCGTGCCGCCCGCGTTCGGCGCGTCGATGTACGACCGGCGTGTGCAGGCGCAGGCGCCGGGAGGGGCTTATCTGACTGTCACGCGATGATCGAGATCGTCGGCCGCGCGCTTATCCGCTTCGTTCAGCGGTGGCAGAACTGGATCGCAGCATTCGTACTGGTGCTGATCGCTCTGGTTGGCGTCCGACTGTGGCCGCATCAACCGCTGAAGGATTGGAAGCCGTCTTCGAGTGCTGTGTATGACGACCATGGCCGGTTGCTGCGTCTGACCCTTGCAAGTGACGAGCGCTACCGACTGTGGGTGCCGCTCGAGGACATGTCACCCGAACTCGCGGATGCGGTGCTGCTGCGCGAGGATCGCTGGTTCTGGTGGCATCAGGGCGTCAACCCCTACGGTCTCGCCCGCGGTGCTTATGTCAGCTACATCCGCAAAGGCGCGCGCCAGGGCGGCTCGACCATCGCCATGCAGCTTGCGCGCCTGCTCTGGCCCCTCGACACGCGCACGCCGCTCGGCAAGCTCAAGCAGGCTGCGCGCGCGATTCAGCTGGAGATGTTCTACTCCAAGCACAACATCCTCGAAGCCTATCTCAACTACGCGCCGTATGGCCGCAATGTCGAAGGTGTGGGGGCCGCGAGCCTCGCCTATTTCGGAAAGCCTGCGCGGGCGCTCACCTTGCCGGAAGCGATGACGCTGGCGGTCATTCCGCAGAATCCGGTGAAAAACCTGAAGGTGACCAACAGCTATCACGTCATCAACCCGCGTCTGGCCGTGGCGCGTGACCGGCTTTATCTCCGCTGGGTCAGAAGCCATCGTGCCGATCTGAATGTGAAGTCGCAATTCATTCTTCCGCTGACGATCCGTTCGCTGTCGGATTTGCCGTTCGAGGCGCCACATGCGGTGGAACAGGCCATTGCCGCGCAACGTTCCGCCGGCACCTCCACGCCGATTGTCTCCACGACCCTCGATCTCGCGCTCCAGCATGTTCTCGAACGTCAGGTCGCGAGTTACGTGGGGCACAACGGCATCCGCAATGCATCGGCGATCCTGGTCGATACGCGCGACATGGGCATCAAGGCGATGATCGGCTCGGCCAATTATTTTGACCGCGGGCTGCAAGGACAGGTGAATGGCACGCTGGCGCGGCGTTCGCCGGGCTCGACGCTCAAACCTTTCATCTATGCCCTCGGCTTCGATCAAGGCGTGCTGCACCCGCAGACCGTGTTGCGCGACGTGCCGACATCGTTCGGTCCCTACACGCCGGAGAATTTCGACGGGCGGTTTTTGGGGCCCATCACAGCGACCGATGCCCTGAACCGTAGCCGCAACATCCCGGCGGTGTGGATCGCGTCACAGCTTCATTCGCCGGACCTCTACGATTTCCTGCGCGAGGTCGATACCGGTCACATGGCGAGCCGCGAGCATTACGGTCTGGCGCTGGTGCTCGGCGGCGGCGAGGTCAGCATGCAAGATCTGGCGCGGCTCTACGCGATGCTCGCCAACCGCGGAATGTTGAAACCGCTGCGTCTGGACGCCACCGACGGGCAGGGCGAGGGCACGCGCGTGTTGAGCGCCGAAGCAAGCTTCATGGTGATGGACATGTTGCGCCAGCACGCGCGGCCCGACGAACCCGCCGGCGCGCAACCGGGCCGATTGCCCGTCTATTGGAAGACCGGCACGTCATGGTCGTTCCGTGACGCCTGGACCGCTGGCACCTTCGGGCCCTACGTGCTTGTGGTATGGATCGGCAATTTCGACGGTTCAGGAAATCCCGCGTTCATCGGCATCGATGCCGCCGCACCCTTGTTCTTCCGCATCGTGGATGCCGTCGAAGCCGAACATCCCGATCTGCGCGAACCTGTACGGCCAATGCCCCCCGATCTGAAGCAGGTTGAGATTTGCCTCGCCAGCGGCGAACTCCCCAACCAATGGTGTCCGCAGAGGGGCAAGACATGGTTCATCCCCGGCAAGTCGCCGATCAAGGTGAGCGATGTCCATCGCCCGGTTATGATCGATGATGCGACCGGACGCGCCGCCTGTCCGCCTTACGCGGGCAAGCATGTGCATCAGGAGATTTTCGAGTTCTGGTCGTCGGATCTGCAACAGGTCTTCATCAACGCCGGCATCCCACGCCGAAAGCCGCCGCAGAATGCCGATTGCACCGATGCCGGCGCGCCCGATGGCGTACCACCACGCATCGTGTCGCCGCGCCGCGGAAGCGACTACGTGCTCCGGCTCGGGCAATCGGACCGCGGAAGCATCGCGCTGAACGCCACCGCCGATGGCGACACGCGCGCGCTCTACTGGTTTGTGGACGATGCCTATGTCGGACGCAGCGCACCGGACCAGCCGCTTTATTGGCGGCCTGAGACAGCAGGTGATTTTCGGTTACGCGCGGTCGACGATCATGGCAGAAGCGATGCGCGCGAACTGGGGGTCCGGCTAACGCAGTAGATCGTTGATATGCGTTGATGCAGGGCAAGCTGATGTGGAAGTGAAGGCGCGGACCTTTACGGATTTTCCGCACATGCTGAACGTCGGGCCGGGCGATACTAATGGACGATGGCGCGAAAGGTTGCGGTATGCGGACGCCGATTGCGAAGCGGTGCTTCTCTTCGAGACGTAGTTAGTCTTCAAATCCGACAAATACCGTTGCCTTATCAATAGACTTACGTTCGGATACAACAGCATTCGCCGGGAAGCTTTCATCGGGCCAGCCCAGCGCAATACTTTTCATGATGACCTGATCATCGGCAATTCCGGCGTGCTCACGCACGACAGGTGATTGCATGATGCCTTGGCTGTTGATTACCGCGCCCAACCCGCGAGACCAGGCCGCATTGACCAGAGCCGTCGCGACAGCACCGCAATCGAACGGCGTATCGTCGCTTCCGTCCAACACACGGTCGTAGGTCACGATCACGCATACAGGCGCGTCGAATTGGCGGAAGCCCCTTAGCACCCAGTCTTGACGCCCATCCTTGTCATCGCGCGCGATTCCCATCGCAGAAAACAATTGTTTAGCGACGCCAACTTGTCTCTCTCGGTGTTGGCCTGCAAAGGCTTGACCCGTGCGGAACTCACGCGATTGCGGCACGCCCGCTAGCATGCGTTCGGTGTTGCCGGCGCGAATTCGATCAAGCGGCTCACCTGTGACAATGTAGAAATTCCAGGGCTGGGTATTCATCGACGACGGCGCGCGCATAGCCAAGCCGATGATTTCCTCGATCAGCGCCCTAGGAACGGGATCTGGCTTGTAACCGCGAATGCTGCGGCGGCCGAGGATAACGTCGTCAAACTGCATGTGTGGCCCCTGAGACGGTCAGATCGGCTTTAATCGGTAGCAGATTTCGTAACCTCCCCACGCGACGATTTCCAGATACCGCTTGGTCATGTTTCGCTGGTCGATCTGGCCGATGTCGTGTCAGTTTTCTAGCGCGTCCAGAATCTTCAGCATCACGTTGATATCGGGCATCAGGGCGACGGAATTGGCACCCTCGTCGTTGACCCCAGGCTCGCGCGCAAACAAGCGGCAATTCGTCAGGGGTCGCCGCTGAACAAGAAAGCACAGACCCTGGCCAATGCGCGCGGCAATCAGGACGCGCTATCGGTAGTGACCGTCGAGCTCCTGGGCCTCGGCGACGAGGAGGAATACGAAAACGGCGACGACGACAAGCGGAAGAAAAAGAAAAAGCACGAGCGCGCGACATGATGTAGAAGGTTACGCGCCGATTCACTGCATACCGGAAAGTATGGCATTAGCTGCAAACATAGCGGTCGAGAAGCAGGCTTGTAGCAAGTAACCGCCGGTCGGCGCTTCCCAGTCGAGCATTTCGCCGATGGCGTAGGTGTTGGGTATGGCTTTGAGCATCAGCGTGTCATCGACGGCGTCGAATGAAATCCCACCCACTGTGGAGATGGCGCGCGCGATAGGCTGGTGGCCTGTGATCGCGAGCGCGATGGATTTAAGGCGCTCGGGCGGTGTGACCGTGTCGCGCAGGAGATTTATTTCTAGTGCCGAAAGGCCGAGGGATTTGCGCAAGTAGTTGGCGCGAGAGTCTTTGCCTTGTGGACGGGCGAGGCGGGTTAAGATCTGTTGCTGCGAAAGATCAGGGCGCAAGTCGATCTCGAGCGTGATTGGCTTCGCGCCGACGAGGGCTTCGCGCAACGCCGAGGACAAGGTGTAGATGGCACCACCTTCGATGCCGTAGCTTGTGATCATGGCGTCACCGCGCGCCGCGTGTCCGTCGAACTGAAGTGTGACATTCTTCAGTGGCTGGCCACCAAAGCGGCTGCGGAAGACCTCGCTCCAATTGACATCGAAGCCCATATTGGCGGGACGAAGTGGCGCGATCTCCACACCCTTTTCTTGCAGCAGCGTCGTCCAGCCGCCATCAGCGCCAAGCCGCGGCCAGCTTGCGCCGCCTAATGCGAGAACTGTTATGTCATGCGTTTCGGTGATTTCGCTGTCTGCTGTGCGGAAGCGCAGCGCACGGTCCGTCCAACCACGCCAGTCGTGGCGCAGGCGGAACTGAACGTTCTGTCGGCCAAGACGAGCGAGCCATGCGCGCAAGAGCGGCGAAGCCTTCATCGCTTTCGGGAAGATGCGGCCGCTCGATCCGATGAAAGCCTCGGCGTCGAGCATGTTGGCCCAGTCGACCAGCGCGGACGGCGGGAAGGCTTCCAATGCTGGCCTCAGATGCACGGACGCGGCGCCGTAGCGGGAAAGGAATTTTTCGAAGGACTCTGAATGCGTGAGATTAAGGCCGCCGCGGCCAGCCATCAGGAATTTGCGGCCGACGGAGGGCATGCGGTCGTACACGGTCACGGCGATGCCGCCCGCGCTCAACACCTCCGCCGCCATCAGGCCCGCGGGCCCTGCGCCGATAACGGCCGCCGTCTTGGTCATGTGCTGTGTATGCCTCACTCTTCCCTTTGCGGCCACCGTCGCCTAAACGCTCGTCCATGTTGCGGGTGTCCGAAATCAAGCTGCCGCTAAATCATGGGCCGGACGCGCTGAAAAGTGCGCTGCTCAAGAAGCTGCGGGTGAGCGCGAAGGAGCTTTTGGGCTTCGCCGTGTTCAAGCGCGGCGTCGATGCGCGCAAAAAATCGGCGATCCTCTACGCTTATATCGTGGACGCCGAAGTCGCGGATGAAGCGGATGTGCTGCGGCGGGTGAAGAGCGATCCGCATGTGACGCGCACGCCTAACCTCGATTATCCTGGCGCGGCACCGGCACCGTCCGCACCGTTCCTTCGCCCTGTGGTGATCGGCGCGGGGCCATGCGGGTTATTCGCAGCCTTGATCCTGGCCCAGGCCGGATACCGGCCGATTATCCTGGAGCGCGGCAAGGTGGTGCGCGAGCGCACCAAAGACACTTGGGGCCTGTGGCGCAAGTCCGTGCTCAATCCGGAATCGAATGTGCAGTTCGGCGAAGGCGGCGCCGGCACCTTCAGCGACGGCAAGCTCTACAGCCAGATCAAGGACCCGCGGCATCTCGGCCGCAAGGTGCTGACCGAGTTCGTGAAGGCGGGGGCGCCGGAAGATATCCTCACCGAAGCCCATCCGCATATCGGCACTTTCCGGCTTGTGACGATGGTGGAAAGTTTGCGCGAGACGATCGAGAAACTGGGCGGCGAGTATCGCTTCGGTAGTCGCGTGACCGATATCGATCTGGACGATGCGCGCCGCGTGCGCGGCGTTGTGCTGGCGAACGGCGAGCGGATCGCGACGAATCACGTCGTACTCGCGCCGGGGCATTCGGCGCGCGATGTTTTCCAGATGCTCTATGACCGCGGAGTCGATATCGAGGCTAAGCCGTTTTCCATCGGCTTTCGCATCGAACATCCGCAATCGATCATCGACAAGGCGCGTTACGGCAAGACGGTCCCTGAACTCGGCGCGGCCGAATATCGTCTCGTGCATCATGCCGCGAACGGACGTTCGGTCTACAGCTTCTGCATGTGCCCGGGCGGAACGGTGGTTGCCGCGACATCGGAGGAAGGCCGCGTCGCGACCAATGGCATGAGCCAATACTCACGCAAGGAACGCAACGCCAATGCCGGTATCGTCGTTGGCATCACGCCGGATGATTATCCGGGTCATGTGCTGGCCGGGATCGAGCTGCAGCGCAAATGGGAAAGCAAAGCCTTCGAAGCCGGTGGGCGAACATATAAAGCACCGGGGCAACGCGTCGCAGACTTCCTTGCGCGGCGACCTTCGAGCGAACTCGGTGCAGTGACACCATCCTATCGGCCCGGTGTGCACCTAACCGATCTGTCCGATTGCCTGCCGGATTACGCAATCGATGCGATCCGCGAAGCGATCCCCGCGTTCGGGCGTCAGATACCGGGCTTTGCGATGGACGATGCGGTTCTGACGGGCGTGGAGACGCGCACCTCATCGCCGATCCGCATCAAGCGTGGCGTCCATTTCGAAAGCCTGAACACGAAAGGCCTCTATCCCGCGGGCGAGGGCGCAGGCTTTGCTGGCGGCATCCTTTCGGCGGCTGTCGATGGCATCAAAGTCGCGGAAGCAGTTGCGCGTTCGATAAGCGATTAATCTCAGCCGCAACGTGCACAAAAAAATCGCCGGCCGAGGTGTCTCGGCCGGCGTGAGTTCAGGGGAGTCTCTACTTCGCTGTCGCGAAGCTTCGTTACTTGGGTGTGATGCGCCCGACGAGGCCGTGTTTCTCACCGCGGAGACCCGCCGAGAAGGTGACCGAGCCGTTGAGCGTATCGTCGAGCTGCCAGAGTCCTTCGATCTGGATCGACTTGCTACCGGTGCTCAGGGTGCCGACGAGTTCGCCAGTGTCCGGATTGAACGCGTTGATGTGCCCTTCACCGAAGTTACCGACGAGCAGGCTTCCCGCGAACGTGCCGAAATTCGACGGCGCGATCACAAGACCCCACGGCGCGTTCAGGGGTCCATTGGCAACCAGCGTGTTCTGATAGACGCCGGCTGTCGTGAACACATCTACGTAACCGAGGCCCTTGCCTTCGACGGCGTCATCGCCGCCTTTCTTAACCCTGGCGAACGTCACATAGAGCTTGCCGTTGAGAACGGCGACGTTGAACGGCGCATAGCCTTTGGGAAGATTGGTATCGGTGAACGATGTGATCTTGGTGAAGGTGTTGTCGAAAACATCGACGCTGTTGCCGGTGAGGTTCGCCGCGAACAGATGGTTGGACGTCGAATCCCATGCAAGGCCGGTGTAGTGAGCGCCGTCGCCCTTCTTGCGCGCGATCGCGTCATCGCCACCACCGTGATGTCCGCCATCGTCGTTCGCCTGGAACGCAACGATGGCGTTGTGCAGATCGACGCTCGGGTTCCAGCCCTGGATCTGTCCGTCTTCGGTGGCGAAGATGAAGACGCTTTCGGCCGAACCGCCTGCGCCTGTAACCACGAAGCCGTGACCGCTCGGCATTGCGACCTGACCGGTCGGACGACCAATGCGCCCGGGCTTCTCACCCGGCGTCGTGACCACGAGCGAGTTCTTCACACCGCTGACCGGATCGTAAATCGTCGAGACGCCTGTGCGGTTGTCGGAGACCCAGAGGTTGCCATTCGGGAACTGCGAAATTCCCCACGGGTTGACCAGATCGGGATCGATATTCGGCGCTTTGCCGGCCTGATCGGAAATAAGGGGATTCACCGAAAACGATGTCGCGGCAATAGCCGACGTTGACATCAACAGCGCAAAGCCCAGTGCAAGACCTGTCGTCACTCTCATACGCATTCTCTCCTTCTGTCTGCGGAACTCGCAGAGCGTTCCCAAGAGACTCGTGGTGGGTAAGACCGCCACAGCCATTTCTTTGACGATGGATGCGCGCGAATTATTCCGTCGCGACGACTCTTTTTTGTTTTCTTCTCAAAAGCTTGCGCGACGTGAAGCAATCCAAAAAAAGCCGCAATTCGACTCCGCCGGTGGAATAACGGGCCCCATCACACCGTCTATGGGATATGTTGGCGGCAGAAGAGACGCTGGGGCGTACGGACCATAGCTACGGGCAGACAATTTGCGGACGACCTGATCGCCAAGTTGCCGGCCTTGCGGCGATACGCGGTGGCGCTCGTCGGCAATTCGGCGATGGCGGACGACCTTGTTCAGGACTGCATCGAACGTGCGCTTCGCCGTTCCGATGCACTTCAGGACAGGCAGCGGCTGTTGGGATGGCTCAGATCCATTCTCCACAATCTCTACATCGACGAATTGCGCCGGCGGCGGGGCAGGGGGAAGGAAGAGGATATTTCGGAGTTGAGTGACAATCTGGCCCTCAGCGTTCCAGCGGGAGATCGTTCCCAGTTCAACGATCTCGTGGCTGGTATGGCGGCGCTTCCTGTGGAGCATCGCCAGATCCTGCTGCTCGCGGGACTTGAAGGGTTGAACTATCGCGAGATGGCTGCGGAACTCGATATCCCGATCGGCACGGTGATGTCGCGGCTCGCGCGCGCGAGAGAGAAGCTGCGCGCGGCGATGGAGAGCGGTGCACGGCCGCAGACCGTCTCCAATGTAGAAGTCCTTGCTGCACGCAGGAGGCCGGAACGATGAGCGACCGTCCTGTGATGAGCGAAGATCTTCTGCACGGCTTTATCGATGGCGAGTTGAACCACGAGGACGCGGACCGTATCGCGCGCCTCATTGCCGACGATGCAGGGTTGTCGGACCAGATTGCAGCCTTCCGCGCTGACAAAACCGCTATCGCCGACCTTTATGGGCCGCTTGTTGAACGGCCGCTTCCGGCGGAATGGATTGCGCGGATCGAGCAGCAGACACGTGTGCGCCGGTTGCCGCAGCTCGCGCCCTGGGCCGCAATTGCGGCGGTGCTGGTGATCGCGCTCACGACCGCTCTCTATTTCCGGCCGCAGCCGGTGAGCGATGAAGAGGGGATCATTCGCGAAGCGATTGCCGCACGCAGCCAAAGTCTTTCGCCGCGTGAAACCCTGGTTGCGGACAGTGTTGCGCAGTCGCGCGCCATCGATCGCACCATGACTGACTCCATAAAGATGAAGCTTCGGGCTCCCGATCTCAGCCGCATGGGCTACAAGCTCGCGAGTGCGGAGGTTTATGACGACGTGCCGGGTGGCAAAGCGGTCGAGCTCAAGTATCGCGGCGCGGACGATCGCGATCTGACGATCTACATCCGTCGGCCGACCAGCGCCGTCCGGTTCGATCAGTTCAAACGCGATGGATTGCGCATCTGTGTGTGGCAGGACGAAGTGATCGGCACCGTGATCGCCGGAAAGATCTCCGCCGCCGAGATGCAGCGGATCGCGAGCCTCGCGTATTCCGGTTTGGAGTCCTAGCGGGTCGACAGCGCCGCGAGCGCGTCGGGCGAAAACATGGTCGCCGCATGCGGTGGCGTTATCTTGTAGTCGCCGTCCTTGAACACGAAGCCGTATACGTATCCGCCCAGATCGAGATCGTAGACGAACTGGCTTCCAAGGATCACGGCCGGAACGCTGGGCATCAAATACATCGTAGCCTGCCCGAATTTCCAGAGCTTCCCGTCTTCGTTCCAGGAATCGCTGTAGACGGCGAGCCAGGTGTCTTCATCGAAATAGAGGCGGCGTTTTGGAACGATGTGGTGCTTTCCGGACGCGAGCGTGCCTTCGACGACCCACACGCGATGCAACTCATACCGCAAGTCGTCGGGATTGGCGTGTGACGGGCCCATCACCTCCGAAGCCGTACGGGAGTAGAGCCTGTTGTTGTTGTAGGGGACGTACATCTCGGTCTTGCCGATCAGCTTGAAGTCGTAGCGATCCGGGCCGCCGAAGAAGATGTAGTACTCGTCCAGATTTTCGAACCCCGAAGCGTCCGAATCTGGGATGTCGTAGGACAGCGACGGCGCACGCCGAACGCGATGCTGTCCGGGCAGCAAACGCCACGCCGCAAATTTGTATGTGTCCGTGTCGACCGGCTGCCACACAAGATAGCCTTCACCCGCAATGGAGGGCGGTGCAGTTTCCAAGTGCCGCGTCTTGAAGTAGTAGCCCGCGATCGATGCGGCTGTGGCGTTCGGATAGTAATAAGGGAAGTCTGCGACCTCGTTATAGGTGGAGGTCAACTCGATCGCGCCGCGCGGCGAGGCGACATAGGTGCTGATGCGCGCTTCGCGCGCCGATCCCCAATATGCCAAGAGATGGTTCCAGATGATCTCCGTGCCGTTCTTCGGGATCGGAAACGGAAAGCCACCCGCCGCGCCTTCGACACCGTATGGTATTCCTGCAGGCGCGGCATGTGCGCGGGTCGCGTTCAGAAACGTGTTGTCGTAGACGGACGTTGGGAGCGCCGCCGACCGATGGGTCGGATAGATATTCATCCGGTAATCCGGATAGCGCCGGAACAATTCCTTGGCGCCTTCCGGCAGGTTACTCGCGTAGCTCGAGACGTTCGCGGACGTGATGGTAAATAGCGGCTTTTCCTGATCGAACGGGAATTTTCCTGCCAGCGGCTTGGTGTATCCGCCGGTCCAGGCCGGAATTGTTCCGGCCTTGTTGCCATCCCGCTCCGCGCCGACGGGGGTAAGCGTCGTTTTCAGCTTCGCGGCTTCTTGAGCCGGGACACCAGCGAGGGCAGTGTTAGCCGGGGACGCGAGCAATACCAAAAGGCATAGCGTGCTCGCCATTGCCCTGACAGGCAGTATCGTGAATTTACCGGGTCGAAGAAGGCGCATGGCTGGACACTATAAATCAATGCCGCCCCGCGCCTATGGGGTACCGCGATCGTTTTCGTACGTTGCGCGGCTCTTATTGCTGATCGGTCTTTCCGCCACCGCACCGTTAGGTCGCCTCGCCGCAGCTGAACTCTATGAAGATGGTGACTGGTCGTTTCGATGGGATACGACCGTCCGCTACAGCGAAATGTTCCGTATCGATCAGCGCGACGCGGCGTTACTCGCGGACCCGAATACCGATGATGGGGATCGCAATTTCGAGCCGGGCATCGTCTCCAACCGATTGGACGTCTTTTCGCAGGCGGATCTTGACAAGGGCGATTTCGGGCTGCGGCTGAGCGCGCAGGGGTGGTATGACAGCGTCTATGCCCAGCGCAACGACAACGATTCCCCAGCGACCTTCAATCCCGTCTCGGTTCCCCATGACGCATTCACGCGCGCGACCCGTGAATTGGAGGCGGCGCATGTTGAGCTCGCGGATGCCTATCTGCATGGAAGTTTTTCGCTGGACGACATGCCGGTTTCGTTCAGGCTCGGCCGTCACACACTGATCTGGGGCGAGAGTCTCTTCTTTGCAGAGAATGGCATCGCTGCAGGGCAATCGCCGGTCGACATCCTCAAAGTGCTCGGCGAGCCGCAAGCGAAAGCGGCGGAGATACTGCTTCCCGTAACGCAGGTGAGCGCCACGCTTCTGCCGCGGCCGGATATTTCGATTGATCTCTATTATCAATTCGAATGGCGAAAAGTCCGGCTGCCCGGATCGGGAAGCTATTTCAGTGAAGCGGATATCCTCGATGCCGGTGGAGAGCGTCTCCTCTTAGACAATGGTGCGTATCTCACGCGCATCAGCGACCTCAGGCCGCCGGACGCGGACCAGTTCGGTGCGGCGGTCCGGTTCAACGATGCCGCATTCAATTACGGCTTCTACGCCTTGCGTTTCGATGCGAAGACACCGGAAATTTATTTGCGGCCCGACGGTTCTTCCGGGCCCGGAAACGTTGGTTCCTATCAACTCGTCTATCCGCGCGGCATTGAACTCTATGGCGCAAGCTTCAGCAGCTACATCGCCGACAGTAATGTGGCCGGCGAGATTTCCTTTCGGCGGAACATGCCGCTTGTCAGCCTGCCAGTTATCATCGCTCCCGGCGAGCTCGCAGATGCCGGCGGTCATGCGCGCTATGCCGTCGGCAATACGCTGCATGCGCAGATTTCATCTGTGACTGTCTTCGGTGCTGGAAAATTCTGGGACGGCGCCGATCTGACCGCGGAAATCGCTGCCTCGCATGTTCTGGATATCACCAAAAATCGCGCCGCGCTCGATCCCACACGCGACAGAACCGCTGTGTCTCTTGAGCTGGAGTTTGGACAGGAGTATTTCGAGGTGCTGCCGAATCTCGATGTTCGGCTTCCCATCGGTCTCGAGTACGGCGTGTTCGGCGATTCCTCGACGGCCGAAGACGACTATGCAGACGCGGGAAATATCGAGATCGCCATTGAAGCGACCTTCCGAAAGGCTTGGGAGGGAAAGCTCGCATTCACCCATTTCCTGGGCTCGCCGGTCCAGCAACCGTTGGCCGATCGTGACTTTGTCAGCATCAGCATCCAGCGCACGTTCTAGAAATGCCATTGCAGGCCGACGGCGAAGCTGCGCGGGATCGCGTTGGCTTCGGACGACGGGAATTCGTAGTGGCGGGCGTGCAAGAGATTGAACCCCGAGAGCGACAGGCGCACATCGTTGGAGACTTTCCACCATACGCCGCCGTTCAGCTCGACATAGGCGGGCAGTTTCGGATCTGGAAGTTCGCTGACATAACGCAGATCGAGATCGAGCCCGACGTCCTGTGTCAGATTCATCGAAGAACGCAGCGTCGCGCTGTTGCGCGGATCGTCGCCCAATTGCGCGACACCGAGGATGCCGCTGGCGCCGGGGGTGAAATTGAACTTCTCGGCAAGCACGTCGAACGACGCAGACAAGTGCCACCACGGCGCCGCCTGATAATCCGCCCAGGCTTCGAAGCCGAGCGTGCGGCCTTTGAGATTGTTGCCCCAGGTGAGGTTCAAATCCGCAGGGCCGCCGACAATCTCGATCGTGCGCAGGTCGCTGTAGAAATTGTAGAACGCCGATAAAGAAAACGAGACCTGCGGCGTGATCTGCGCACGGGTGCCGATCTCATACGCCGTTTGTTTCGCCGACTGGAAATCGGGATTGCCGTTCAGCGCCACGATGGTACCGACACGCTCGGCCACGTCGACATCGAACGGGGTCGGCGAACGGATCGCCTGCGAGACAGCGCCCCAGAACAAAAGATCAGTTGTCGGCTTCCACGACAGGCGGAAATTGGGCAGCGGCGTGACGCCGGAATACGGATCATCTTCCAGCTTCAGGCCGAGGGTTGCGACAAGATCGGGCGTGATCGTCGCGCTGTCCTGCACAAAGATGTTCGCGAGACTCAGCGTGCGGCTCGCGGGCACGAAGAATAGCGAACTTGTGCCTTCGATGGTGTAGGGGCTGATGCGCACGCCGCCACCCACGATCATATTGTTCCAGTCGTTGAAATCGAAACTGTGCTGCACATCGATGTCGAAGGTATCGAGCGAGAAGTTGCCGTTCCCCGGCGTGCCGCGGCTGGTGTGATCGTAATAGGTGATCACTTTCGTCGCCGATCCATCGGTCCAGTTGTGATCCCATTGTGCCAGCAGATTGCCGCCGGTGATGTATTCCGCCGGGCCGCCAAACTGTTCGTCCCATCCGGCATAGGCATCGCCCTGAACGGTCAGGCTGTCCGCACCGTTCGGCGTCCAGTCCAAACGGAACCCGCCTTGCGGTTTCGTCCAGTTGTCGTGCGCGGAGCTATGCGTTGCTGTCTCGGTCGCAGCGCCGATGTAATCGCGGAGATAGACGCGATAGGCGAGGTCATCGTTGACGTGTCCGCCATATTGCAGCGTCGCGCTCTGTTCCTGATTGCCGATCGACAGATCGAGGAATCCGCCCTGCGTCGCGGCGGCCTTGCGCGTGACGATGTTGACGACGCCGTTCACCGCATTGGCGCCCCACAAGGTCGCGCCAGGTCCGCTGATGACTTCGATGCGTTCGATGTTGTCCGGCGGAACGTCCTGCATGTCCCAATAGACGCCGGAGTAGAGCGGTGTGTAGACGCTGCGCCCGTCTATCAGGACCAGAAGCTGATTGGTGAAATTCTGATCGCTGATGTTTCCGCTGAAGCCGCGCGCCGTGATGACATAGCGGCTGGCGCTGATCTGATTGACCTGAAGGTTCGGGGCGAGGCGCAGGATTTCCGGAATCGTCGCCGCGCCGGAACGAACGATCGCTTCATGGGTGATGACATAGATCGCCGACGGCGCATCGCCGAGTGGCTGGTCGGATTTCGCGACTGAGGTCACCACCAGATCGCCGAGCTGGCCGATGGACATGCGCTGAAGGTCTTCGAGCGTCTGGGCCGAGGCGGCCCACGCGCCAACTATCCAGATGGCTGAAAAGCCAAGCAATTTTAACGTGTTACGACAACCCAGGCGCATCCCCGCCTCTTCCCCGACGGGTCGTAACGCGGCGGGTGCGGAAAAGTTCCGTGGAGATATGAAAATGGGGCTCTCAGGGCACGATTTCGTACACCACGCCCTGCCCGAATTTTCCGCCCACGGATGTCGTGCCGTAGAGGTGACCATCGGCGCCAGCAACCGCGCTGGTCATCGGATAAGCGCCGTCCGCGCAATTCGTCTTGGCGCAAAAGGCGTGCAGCACTTTGAATTCTCCCGCAGCCGAGACCGTGAACAGCACGCCGCCACCGCTATGGTTCGCATCGCCGTTGTGGCCGCCACCGGAAATCGTTGTGCCGAAAATATTTCCATTCGCGTCGATGGAGACGCTGGAGAACGGCTGGCGGCCATCGGTGCAGCCGCTCTTGCTGCAGAATTTGTGAGGCACGCTGTAATCGCCATTGGCAGCAAGCTTGAATGCGACACCGGCCGTGTTTTCACTCCCTATGGATTGCTGTGTCGATCCGAGCAGGTCGCCGCTGGCGTTCATGACGATGCCCGTGGGCATGGCGCCTTCTTCGCAGGCGAACTGATCGCAGAAGCTGTGCAGGATCGTCTCGTCCCAAACATTGCCGTTCGGCGAAAGTTTGAAAATCGTGCCACCAAAATTCGGCCCGCCGTCTTCTGTCGCACCGAAGAGATTGCCCGCGTCGTCCATGACCAGCGCACCGGCAGCATCGGCGCCGTCGTGCAGATCGCAGGTCTCTGTCTCGGTGCAGAAATCGTGGATCACACTCTCTGCCCATCCGTCTTTCGCGCGCGTCAGTTGATAGATCACGCCTTGCCCAACGCTGCCGCCGAACCGCGTTCCACCATAGAGCGGTGATTTGCCGTTATAGGGCTGGCCGCTCTGCGCGCCCTGGTAGGTCAGTCCGCCCGCCATGCCGAAACCGTCCAGGCAATTGCCGACGGTGCAGAAGGTGTAGAGCGTTTTCGATTTCCATTTGCCGTTTGCGCCCGGTGACAGACGATAAGCCACACCGCTTCCGCCATGCCCGCCATGCGAATACGTCACGCCGTAAAAATTCCCGTCTGCGTCGGCGATCAGTTTGCCGAGCGGCAGGGAGCCATCGGCGCAGTCAGCCTTGGAACAGAAATGATAAAACGTCGTGTGTTTCCACTTGCCGGTTCCTTCCTCGCGCGCAAGTTCGTAGAACGTGCCGCTATTGGACTTTCCGCCGCTTGCGGTCGTGCCAAAGAGATGACCGGCAGCATCAATGAAGATCTCGCCCCTCGGCTGACTGCCGTCCGTGCACGAAGCCTTGGCGCAGAAATCGTGGATGACCTTGAACGTGGCCGCATGGCCTGGCGAAACCGAGAGGCTTGCGAACGCGGCAACAAACAGCGCGGATGTAAGAAGGCGGGACGCAATGTGCATCAGTAAGCTCTCCCCAAGCTTTTGCCCATTCTGCGCCGGCCGTCATGAACGATGCAATCGCACCGCGCCCGGGACATGCTACACACGCGCGTGATGTGGACCGCCAAACGCCGTAAAATCGAAGGCCGCGAGGGCGAGATCGTTTCCGTCGCGGAGGGCGAACATATGCTCACCATGCGCGAGGTGATCTCGCTGTGGCGTGACGATGAAGCGTTCCGTGACTTCTTCATCGCAACGCTTGCGGCATCGCCGTATGCGGCGTTCTTCTGGGAAATGCCACCGCTCGATGATGGTGCGCTTGTGAACGCCTACGAATGCGCGGTCATCGGCGGCGATGTCCTCGCGCGCATGCGCTCCGACGATTCTGATTTTTCCGAGCATCTGTGCGGACCAGAACAGGTCGCCGTCTTCGACAATCTCGGCGGCGACGCACTCCTGATCGCACCGCGCCAGATCGCCGACGCGGAAAGCTACGGTCACATCGCATCGTTCGTGCGCCATGCACCGCGCGAACAACAGCACTGGTTGCTTCGCTGTCTCGCCGCCGAAATCGAAAAGCGCCTGGCCAACTCACAGCAGCGCTTCTGGGTCAGCACCTCCGGCCTCGGCGTGCCGTGGGTGCATGTGCGTCTGGACCGGCGGCCGAAGTACTATCAGTATGCGCCCTATAAGACGCATGATCGGGGGATAGGTTGAAATCTGCGTTTGTCATGTTGGTATTGGCCGCGTGCGCGGCAGGCAACGTCGCTGCTGCGCCAACGCCGGACAGCATCACGTGGTACAGCATCACCACCGAGAGCGGTGCTCTGATCGGCCACGGCATGCATCAGGAAATGCAAACTGCAAGCGGCCGCGAAATCACCGACAACCAGGAAGTCGATGTCGTCGATGAAGGCACGCCCGATGAGCGCATGGGCGGCTTCAGCAATGTCGCGAAGATGCGGGCGCTGATCTCGAAAACCGTTCGGAAGGAAGATGCGGGCGGCCACACGATTTCGATCGCTACCGACACGGAGAACAAGCGCGACTGGACGCACGTCGAAGCGCGCATTCACGGTGATACTGCAGAGGTCACGCGCAGCACGCCCGCCGACACGCGAACGATCAATGTCGCGCTTCCCGCCGATGTCCGGTTCGATAATGGCGATGGATTGCTGCGCAGCTGGACCGCGAACAGCCATCCGCGGCTGGAATTCGAAACATTCAATATCGATGCCATGGCGGTTGAGCGCATCACCATCGAAGCAACGCCGAACGGGGCCGCGCCGAAGGGAACGACCGCTGCGTTGCGCCAGCGTTTCGACGGCAAGGAACTCGTGGCAGTGACGCATCTCCTGGTTGGCAACAATGGCCGTATTGTCCAGGCGACACAGCCGACGCCGGGTGCGACTGTGATCATTCGCGCGGTCGATAAGCAGACGGCGCTGGCATCCGTGGTGCCCTATCGCGCCGTGCCGAGCGTCATGAAGAAGTCGATCGTGCGCATTCCGGCTTCGGCGATGCACGCGCACATCCGCTATCGTTTCAAATTTCAGAGCGGAATCGAATTCTATCCGCCTGAGACGGCGGAACAGAGCGCAAGCGTCGAAGGCGGCTTCACGACGCTCGACATCTGCGACGATTGCGGGCCGGGTCTGCCGTCCGATCCCACCTATCTCGCCGATGCCCGCAAGCCGACGGTCTGGTTGCAGAGCGACAGCCCGAAGCTGAAGGCTATCGCGGCGTCCGTCGGCGATATGAAGGTCTCCGACGCGCGCAAGATGGAGTTATTGCGCCAGACGGCAAAGCCCTATCTCGGCCGCGTCGATTTCACCGGCCACTATTCCGCGCTGGAGACGCTGTCGCGCCATGCCGCGGATTGCACAGAGGCCGCCGTGCTTTTGGCCGCGCTTGGCCGCGCCATCGGTATTCCCACGCGCGTCGCGGACGGTCTCGTCTATTCCCGCGAGAGCTATCACGGCGTCAGCAACGCGTGGATGCCGCATAGCTGGACGCTCGCTTATGTCGACGGCAAATGGCGGAGCTTCGATCTCGCACTCGACGAGTTCGACAGCACGCATATCGCGCTTGCCGTCGGCGATGGCGACGAGCGCCAGTTGCTCGAGGCAGGCCAGCGTGCCGGCCTGCTCGAATGGCAAAGTATCGCTGAGGTGCGCGCTAAGCCCGCGAATTAGGCGTGCCGGTTGCGGCCTTGATCGCGGTGTCCTTGGCGGGCGGCGCTTTCTCGTAGACGACCGGCAGCTCCGGAATTTTCTTGTCGCTCGGATCTTCGACGAATTTCACGTTCGCGGGATCTTTGATGCCGCCCACGACGACAACATCGACTTCCACAGGATCGGAGCATGCGGCCGCGGCTGTTGGCGCCACGATCGCGGCAGCAGCAATGGCGGCCGCGGCAATCGCCGGACGCACCGGGAATTTGTAGCTCACGCAGATCTCGTCCTTACAGCCCTTGATCAGCGCGATGCGCTGGTCGTCGCTCATGGCGGTAATATCGACTACCTGACGCTTGCACATCCGGCAAACGTCGCCGTCCATGATCGCGGCGAGATTGTTCTTGTAAGGACAGGGGCTTTGAATCTTTGGATAAAGAGCCATCAGCATTCTCCTCTGGTTTGACAATCACGCTTTGTGTTCGGGACTTGGGTCTTTCGTGTCGGCCTTGCGATCCGCTGCGGGCTGCGCGGGCTTCTGCTCATAGACGACGGGCAGTTCCGGAATCGCGGCATCGCCCGGATTTTCGATGAACTCGACATGCGCCGGGTCCTGAATGCCTCCGCCTGAAATGAATACGACTTCTTCCGTTGGATCGCTGCACGCTGCCGCCGCTGTGGGAAGCGCGATGGCGGCGACGGCCAGCGCCGCGGCGGCGACAGCTGGTCGAACGGGGAATCTGTAGGTGACGCAGACTTCGTCCTTGCAGCCGCGCACGAATGCGATGCGCTGATCGTCGGACATGTCGGTCAGGTCGAACACCTGCCGCTTGCAGAGCCGGCACATATCGCCATCGAGGATCGACGCGAGATCGTTCTTGTAAGGACAGGGGCTTTGGATTTTCGGATAGAGCGCCATCTGCTTTGTCCTCGCTGCTGCGATCAGGCCTTGCGTTGCGTTGTGGAGTTTTTGACGACGGCTTTGTGATCGGTCGCAGACTGCGCGGGCTTCCGTTCATAGACGACTGGCATTTCCGGAATCGCCGCGTCGCCGGAGTTCTGCACAAACGAGACATGCGCCGGATCTTTGATGCCGCCGGTCTCGATAACTGTTTCCACCGTCGCGTCTGAACACGCAGCCGCAGCCGTCGGAGCGGCGATCGCCATCGCGGCCAGCGCCGCCGCGGCGACGGCAGGCCGCACCTGGAATTTGTAGGTGACGCAGACTTCGTCCTTACAGCCGCGCACGAATGCGACGCGCTGATCGTCGGACATGTTGGAGAGATCGAAGACCTGACGCTGGCAAAGACGGCACGTGTCGCCGTTCATGATGTCCGCGAGGTTGCCCTTGTACGGACAGGGGCTTTGAATCTTCGGATATAGCGCCATGGCTGTCTCTCGGTGGAATCTACCCTTTCGCGAATATTAATCGACATCGCACCGGGACACAAGATTACGTTTGCGGGCGCCTAGCTATTTAGAAATTTCACATGCGACGATTTGGGTTTTCAATCTTGGGAGGTGGCGACGTTTGCTGCCGATTTACGCCCCAGAAGCGCATGCCGGTTGTTGCCGTGACCAAATCGCGCGCTCGGAAGGAAGTTGAACCGTAACCGTCGTGCCGATGCCGGACGCGCTTTCCAATGTCAGATCGCCGCCGTGGAGTTGGGCCAGCGACCGCGCGATTGGGAGGCCAAGGCCTGTGCCCTTGTGACGGCGCGCTATTTTGGAATCGATCTGTCCGAACGGCGAGAGTGCGATGGCGAGTTCGTGTTCCGTCATGCCGATGCCGGTATCCGTCACGGCCAGATGAATGCCACGCGCATCGCTGCGCACGTCAAGGCTGACGACACCGCCGCTCGGCGTGAACTTGATGGCGTTGGACAACAGATTGAGAAGTATCTGCCTGATCAGCCGCGCATCGGCGAACAGTCCCGGCACGGCTTCCGTGCCTTGCTGCGCAAGGCGCACGCTACCGCTCTCGGCCTGACCCGACACGACGACGAGGCACGAGTTGCAGAGTTCCGGGAGATCGATCTCTTCCTCGTGCAGTTCCAAGCGCCCAGCCTCCAGCTTGGAAAGATCGAGCACGTCGTTGATCAGCGCCAACAAATGCTGGCCGCTGGTGTGGATGTCGTTCGCATAGCCCACATAGCGATCCGAGTGCGGACCCATCATCTGTTCTCTGATGACCTCGGAGAAACCGAGAATGGCGTTCAGCGGTGTGCGCAACTCGTGGCTCATCGTCGCCAGGAATTCCGACTTGGCGCTGTTGGCGCGATTTGCGGCTTCGCGCTCGTATTCCGCGGCCAGGCGGGCTGCTTCAGAGGTGCGAAGCGCCTCGGCCCTGCGCGTGCTTTCGGCGATGGATTCCTGCATGACCGAGAGTGCCGTCATCAGCCGCGCGGTTTCGCTGCGGCCGGGCTTCGCGGCAATAGCGTTGTTGAATTTTCCTCCGGCGATCGAGGTCGCGATCTGAACCGCTCTCGAAATCGGCGGAACGATGAATTGGCCGAGCGAGAACGAGGCAATCAGTGCAAGCAGCGCCGCCGACCAGACGGCGACGTAAAATCCCTTGTCGATCTGCTTGATGACGCGATCCGTACGCACGCGATAGATGAAACTGTCGGCGGTATATTTGGCGACAAGATCACCCAGATCGTCATCGATCCGCGTCAGCCATTGGTCGCGCGCGGTTTCGGACATCGGCTTCAAAAGCTGCTCAATCTCACTGTGGATTTCGCCTGCGAGCTGTTTGCCCTGG
>Ga0068853_100000521_pt1 | contig 26116 bp, 11 predicted proteins | sample KBSCornC32_FD_65655 | JGI IMG/M metagenome (GOLD analysis project Ga0068853, IMG submission 65655) | Corn rhizosphere microbial communities from Kellogg Biological Station, Michigan, USA - KBS Corn C3-2 | ecosystem: Host-associated > Plants > Roots > Rhizosphere > Soil ... | reverse complement strand
CATCGCTGGCGTCGGCGCCTGCGTCGGCCGGGCACACCAGGGCCGCGCAAGATCCCGCGCAGGTCATGCTGCCGTCGCAAGCCTTGCAGCACTGCGAGCCGAGCTGGCAGAAGCTGGTGCCGCACATGACGGGGGCGATGTCGTGGCCGCCGGTGCCGCTGACCTGGCCGATGGTGCCCGCCATCCCGCCGCCTCCCCCGGCCGCGGTGCCTCCCGTCGCGCGGCCCCCCGCTCCGCCGGATGCCATGGCGGCTCCCGCTCCGCCGCTGCTGGCGCCACCAGCGCCCCGGCCGCCCGGTCCTATGGCGCCTCCGGCGGCCAGCCCACCACCCGCACCCCCCGAGGCGCCCGCGCCCGCGCCTCCGCTCGCCGTCCCGGTTCCTCCGGCTCCCGTCGCCAGCCGATCGGCCCCCGCGTCGCGGGTCTGCAGCAGCGGATCTTTCGACGAGCAGCTCGGCGCCACGCCGGCGGCGAGGATCAATCCGAGCGCGACGCCGCTTCGAATCGCGTCCCACCACGTTCGATCAACTGCGCTTCGACGAGTCATGGTCCTATAGGAGCAAGTTGTCGCCGGATCGGCTCATCCATTCTTCCATCGGCGGGCGGCTCGCGGCGTCCGGCATCACGAGGGTGGATTCATGCAATGGCCGACCCGCGCGGAGCAGCCACCGTTGACGCAATAGCCGCAGTCGCAATCGACGTCGCCCTTGCAGGCGAGCGGGGTGCAGCCGTGGCTGGCCTTGTCGGCTGGGTTGGTGCAGCGGGTGTTCTCCTCGCAGGTCCAGCCGGCGTCGCACGCGACGAGCTCGCACCCGTTCGCGTCGGCCCGTCCGCCGGTCGGGTTGCAGCGATACTGGGGCGCGACGCACGTGTGCCCCTCGGTGCAGAGGAGCGACCTGCACGTGCCGTCCCCCTGGCAACGAGCCTCGGTGCCGCACGAGTCGGGGACCTGGGTGCAGGGCGGCGGCGGGTACTGGCAGGTCCTGGCCTCGCAGCGCGGACACCCTCCGATGGTGCTGACGCACGTGCCGCCTGGCATGCAGTCGTCGGAGGTCATGCACTGGAAGGGCGGACAGTTGAGGGGAGGCAGAGGGCACGCGACCGAAGCCGGCCAGCAGTCGCTGGTGGTGCAGCACTTGACCGGTCCGGGCAGCGGGCACTCGGAATCCGCGCGGCATTCGCGCGGCGCCGGCTGCGACATCGCCGCACCCTGGCAGGCTCGCACCACCTGGCCGCCGGCCCCCGCGGCCCCGTTGCCCGCGCCACCACCCGTGCCACCACGGCCTGCCATGCCGCTGCCGGACATCCCTCCGGGCGCCGCGCCGCCGCGGCCTCCGGTGGCGCCCGCTCCTCCGACCCCGCCGGAGCCCTGGAAACCGCCCGCGCCGGCGCCGCCTGCCCCCGGCTCATCTCCGGCGCGTCCCCCGTGGCCGCCGCCGCTGCCTGCGCCCTTGCCGGCGGCCCCGCCGGTCTGCGCCTTCTCGCTGCACGAGGCGCCCCCCGCGATAGCCGCGGCCGCGATCCAGACCAGGAGTCGGACGCCACGCTTCATCGACAGGCCGGCGCGGTTCGAACGTTCTGCTAGATACATTTCGTCGACGCGCCAGTGCAATGTCCGAGCCCATGACGGGGGGCGCGGCCTTCGAGGGATCGGCGGAGAGCGAGGCCGACCGAACCGCGACATTCCGATCACGGGCATTTTCCGACCCGGAGATCGTGATCCGCGTCGGCGGCGGTCGGGTATTTTCGCGAGCACACTCGAAATTGTGAGGGGGCGGTCCACAGTCGCCCGCGAGAACCCCGCGGACGACGGGCCCTCACGCCGCCGGGCTGCCGGTCCATCTCTTGCTTGCTGCTGCCCTCGGCTCGACGATCGAGTCAATGACCACGCGAGGAGCGACCGGCATGACGACGCGAAGCAGGGTGGCCCGGGGCATCACGTTCTGTTCGACCGCCGCGCTGATGGCCCTTGCGGGGTGCGGCGGCAGCAGCCACAACGCCACCACCGGGACCGGTGGGGGTGGCGGAACGGCGACTGGATCGGGCGGCGCGGGCGGCGCCAGTGGAGCCGGCGGCGGCGCGAGCGGGGCCGGCGGCGGCGCGGGCGGGGCCGGCGGCGATTCTTTGCCCATCGACGGCGACCTGGCCGCGTACACCCTCAGCTATCGCACCGGCGTCCGCGTCCCCACCGGCAACCAGGTGATGACCTACGACGACTTCGCCGGGCAGGTCGCCGAGCTCGATCCGATCGCCGCCAAGCGCTGCCCCGTCAGCCACGACGCGGCCTTTCAGACCGCCGCCGACGCGCTCGGCGGGATCAACTGGACCCATCCGGTCGACATCCTGAAGGACCGCAGCAAGCCGCCCCTCTATAGAGGCAAGATGCCTCCCGCCCGCGGCGCGGTCCCCGGCACCGACGCGGCCGGCGCCTCCGCGGACAACGCGCCGACGATCCAGCGGCCGGACCTGGTCGGCTATCAAGAGAGCACGGCCATCTTCCTGTCGCAGCGCCATGGGCTCCTGGCCGTCAAGACGGACGCCGCGCGTCCCGTCCTGAGCTGCGCGCTGAAGCTCCCGGGGACTCCGAAATATTTCTTCTATCACGGCAAGGAGCTGCTCCTGCTGGTCAACGGGCTGGGCGCGAAGACGACCCAGGCGGCCATTCTTCGCTTCACGGTGACGGCGACCGGCTTCGACTTCGTGGACGCGGTGATGCTCGATCGCCAGCAGATCCTCGACGCTCGGTTGTTCGATCAGACGCTGATCGTCTACAGCACGCTCTACGGTCCGCCCGTCCCCCCGACGACGACGACGACCACGCCCTCCGCGGGTCCTTCGGCCGCGGGTGCGAGCGCCGACTCGGCCGGGGGCGCGGCGGTCCCCGGGCCGGCCGTCATCTACCCGAACAACCCCGTGCTCGGCGTGAAGGTCACCGCCGTGAAGTGGGCGGCCCCTCCGCTCGTCATCGCGTGGCAAGAGGAGCTGCCGAACGACGTCCCGCAGGCCGACCCGTTCGCGGGGCAGAACCCGGTCGAGGCGGCGAAGACGCTGGCGGTCGGCGCCGTCGTGAACAGCTGGCGCACCTACAAGTCCTTCATCAGCGCCAGTGACCGCTACGTGGTCGTGAGCCGCGACGTCAGCAAGACCATCTTCGACGGCACGCGCTCCCAGACGTACTCGTACTGCGCCGCGAGCCACCCCGGTCCCGAGCGCAGCGTCACGACCTGCAGCCCCAAATACGAGCAGCGCAAGAACCCCGACTACAAGGATCCCCAGTCGACGAAGGGCGACTACGCCTGCAACGGCAAGTCGCTCCTCGACTGCATCCAGGAGGCGGCGCCCACCGTCAGCCGGTACATCTACGTGCGCGTCGGCGAGACGTGCAACACGTACACGTATCACGACTACGTCTGCGATCGGACCGAGACGCAGACCGTCTCGTATCCGACGTATCACAGCGTGCCGTCCACCCAGTTCGTGGTGTACCGCTATGTGGACGGGGACTTCGTCAAGCTGGACGAGCAGCTCTTCCAGCTGGCGTCGCCCGGGACGACGACCGGAAGCGTGCCGACCCTGACCTTCGCCGGCAAGCCGCTGGAGGTGAGCGGCGCCATCGATCACAAGGGCGACCTGCAGTTCCAGCACGGGCACTTCTACGTGCTGACCGACCAGGGTCAGACGCTGCACACGATGCTGATCGCCGGCAACTCGATCGCCGAGCTGGGCGCTCAGCAGACCCCGCGAAAGGGCGCGAGCGGGTATTCGTACTCGGGTGGGCACGCCACGCTGTTCTCGGACGACCGGATGATGGTGTCGCGCGCCTACTATGATTCGGCGCGGCCCATGAACATCAGCGACTGGTCGGACGTGCTGATGCTCGACCTGACGACGCCGTCCTTCCCGACCCGCATCAACCAGTTCGTGATGCCCGGATCCAGCAGCCAGCTGATCCTGGCCAAGGCGGGCGTGCTCGGGCCGGGCACCGTCTCGTTCACCAGCGCCGGGGTCTCGCGGAACCTCCAGAAGATCACGCTGTTCAACCAGGCGGACGCCAGCGAGCTGGACAACGTGCTCCTCGGGACCGAGTACAACGCCGACTTCGTGCAGACGTGGCTGGGTGTGGCCGACGATCAGCGCATCCGCCTGGACGGGACCAGCCAGCGGCTGTTCCTGCCGTACAGCGGGTATCACCACACGCCGGCCGAGGTGTTCAATCCGGCGGCGCACCGGTTGAATATCACGTCCGTCGGTCCGGGCCTGACCTCGGAGGTGACGTTCGATTTGATCGAGGACATCATCCGCACCGTCTCGCTCGACTCTTCGGCGACGGCCGGGCGCGTCCTCGCCTTCGGCGACTCGTCCGTGTACGCCCTGAGCCAGGGGGCGCAGGGCTGGACCCGCGACGTGATCGAGGAGTTCGCCACGCCGCTCGCCGTCTATCGGCTGCGCGATCAGGGGGACGTGCACGCCCGCATCGATCGCATCGGGGCGCGCTGCCAGATCTCCACGTTCCTCGGGAGCATGCACGCGTTCGATCCGCAGCGCCTGGCGGCGGGACCGCAGATCGACTGCACCGAGTACGGATCGCCGACGGCCGTGGGGCTGGCGGTCGTCTTCCAGCAGGCCAAGACCGGGTGGCTGCTGAGCGCGGACGGCCTCACCATCACCGCCATGGACGCGGCGGCGGTCGCCGAGGCGCTGACCCACGTGCGCAACGACGTCTACTGCGCCCTCGACGGCACCAAGACCGACGGCACGCCGGTCCCCTACCTCGACGCCGTGCCAGCGAGCGTCTGGTGCTTCCGGGGCACCGACGGGCAGGCGGTCGACCCTCCGACGGCGACGCCGTGATCGCGCGCGGCGCGGCTCAGAGCTGCGCCAGCATCGTCTCGGCGTTCGAGACCTCGAACTTGCCGGCCTGCTCCAGGTTGATGCGCTTGACGACGCCGTTCTCGACCAGCATCGAGTAGCGGCGCGAACGCAGGCCCATGCCCGACTTCGTGAGATCGGCGTCGAGGCCGAGCTTCTTCGTCAGCTCGCCGTTGCCGTCGCCCAGCATGCGGATCTTCCCGATGGCGCCTTCCTCGCGGCCCCAGGCGGCCATCACGTAGGCGTCGTTGACGGAGACGCACCAGATCTCGTCGATCCCGCGGGCTTTGAGCTCTCCCAGGTTGGCGAGGTATCCCGGGACGTGCTTCGCCGAGCAGGTCGGGGTGTAGGCGCCGGGCAGGCCGAAGATGACGATGCGCTTGCCCTGGGCCGCCGCCACCGTGTTGACCGGCTGGGGCGACAGCGGGCACGCCTCGCCGAACTCGGTCGTCTCCGTCAAGGTGGCCTCGGGCAACGCGTCTCCGATGTTGATCATGGCGCGTACGATGGGCCGGCAGGCGCCGGAAGGCAAGGGAGGCTCGACGCGGGGAGGCCGGCGGCGTGCAGGCGAGCCGAGCTCAGCTTTCGTACACGTCGCCGAGGGAGGGATCCTTCTCGAACTGCGCCTTCGCGTAGGGGCACGTCGCCCCCATCCTCGTGCCCGTCTCACGCGCCCACCCGACGGAGGCGTCGAGCAGCCGCCGCGCGACCCCGCGGCCCCGGAGCGAGTCGTCGACCTGGGTGTGGTTGATGACCACGTGCCCGGCGTCGACGCGCCGGTAGGTCTGCAGCGCGACCCGCTGCCCGTTCACGTCGATGAAGAACGCGCCGCGCCCGTCGGCCTCCTCGTGTCGGATCTGGAGATCGTCTTGCTGCATGGTGCGGGTGAGCTTGCCGGATCTTCCAGCCGTTGGCCAAGCCCCCTTTGCCGTCATGTCAGCGAAGGAGGAGGGCCCACAGCGGGACGGTCACGAGCGCGATGAGCAGACCCCAGCTCACGAAGGCGGCCGCCAGCTCCGGCGCGATGCCGGAGGCCATCAGGATGGCGCCCGCGGTGATCATCGTCGGCATGGCCGACTCGATCACCGCGACCTTCAGGATGAAGGGCGGCGCCCCGAGCGCCCGCGCCAGGAGCCAGGCGGCGCCCGGCAGGATCACGAGCTTCACGGCCAGCCCGGCGGCCAGGGCGCGCGCCGGCCGCGGCGGCGAGAAGCGCAGCCTCAGCCCGACCGCGAACATCGCCAGCGGAACCAGCGCCGTCGCCGGCGCCGCCAGGACGGGGTCGAGCCAGGACGGCATCGGCAGCGGCAGCAGCGCCACCACCAGGGACACGAAGGGGGGAAACAGCAGCACCTTGCGCGCGATGGCTGCGACGCCGCCGCCGGGCGCCGCGGTCGCCCGGCCAATCACGACGGGGACCACGCTGCTCAGGATCAGGAACGAGCCGAGCTGATCGTAGACGGCGGCCAGCGGGATCGAGGCCTCTCCGAGCACCGCCCCGCACAGCGGGAATCCGAGGAACGAGGTGTTGCCGAGGCCCGCCGACAGAAAGACCGCCGTGCGGGTCCGGTCGTCGAGCCGCAGGAGCCGGCCGAGGGCGCGCGTCAGCACATGAGCCAGCGCGACCATGACCCACGGGACGATGACCAGCGCGACCAGCGTGCGGTCGAGCGTCAGCTTCGGCACGAGGCGCAGGATGGCGGCCGGGACGCAGACGTCGATGACGACGCGATTGAGCACGTCGGCCGCGTTCTCGGGCAGCCGGTCGAGCCGGCGGAAGAGATACCCGAGCGCCAGCATCGACAGGACGAGGACCAGGGCGGAGACCATGCCGTCACCCAGGACGAGGAGACGAGCTCTACGGTCGGGCGAGCTGGAGCTTCCAGGCGGCGGTCGGGGCGGGGCCCTTGTCCAGCGTCTGACGGAAGGTCTGGCTCTTCCGGCCCGGCGCCGTGACGGTCACCTCGTACGTGCCGTAGAAGCCGCGGCCGCCGGCCTCGCCGCGGGCGCTCGTCTTCAGCGCCAGGTCGGTCGACCACTCGCGCGTGATCAGGTCATGCAGGACCTGGTAGCTGGGCTTGGGCTGAAAGGCCTGATCCACGATGCCGCCGCGCGGGCGCCACGAGGCGCCGTCCCAGAAGTTCCACATCACGATCGACTCGACGGCGGGGTGGCCGAACGCCAGGCGGTAGGTCTGCTTCAGGAAGGCGGCCTGGTTGCCGCTGTTCCAGACGACGCCGTCGACGTAGCCGCCGCGGATGGTCGCGCCGTCGTCGGGCTGGGTGATCTCGGTCAGGTGGACCTCGACGCCGTTGGCGGCGAGGCGGTCGAGCAGCCCCCAGACCTCGTCGGGCGGGTACCACATGTTCTGGTCGTGGAACTGTTCGCCCTGGGCGGCGACGGCCACGCCGGCCGCCTTGAAGCGCTTGACCAGGTCGTCGACGCGCGTGCCGCGGCCGCGCGTCTGATCGTAGTCGTTGATGGTCAGCTTGACCGCGGGATCCAGCTCGTGCGCCCGCTTGTACCAGTCGATGAGCAGCTTCTCACCGCCCTCGCTCGCGCATTGCTCCTGGATGTACGGCGCCGAGACCATCTCGTTCGCGAGGTCGCTGTACGCGTGGTGGCCCTTGAACATCGCGAGCTGCGCCTCGAGGCGCGGCTGGACGTCGGCCTTGATCCTGGCGCAGTCCCAGGTCGTGCCCTTGCGGTACTCGGGGTACTCCCAGCCCCAGATGGGCGCGTGGCTCTTGAAGGCCAGGCCCCGGTCGCGCGCCAGCGCCCAGATGGATTCGGCGGGCTTGGTGTTGTGGTTCCACTGGCCGCCCTTCGTCGAGTTCTCGGGGACGACCAGCGTGGTGATGGGCTCCCACAGCGCCAGAAACTTCTCTTGCCAGGGCAGGCGACGGCCCGGCGTCCAGTCGCGGTGGGGCAGGGTTTGACCGAAGAGGAAGCGGTGCTTGACCAGCTTCACGCGCACCTCGGCGCCGGCCACCGCCCGGCCCTGGTCGTCGACGACGGAGAGCTTGATCGGACCCTGGCGCGTCTCGTTGATGGTCTCTCGCACCCGCGCCTCGAGCGCCGCCGGCAGCGCGCCGTCGACGACCTTGTCCTTGTCGATGACGGGCACCTCGGCAGGCTGCGCGGGGCGGAACTGGAAGCCAGCGATCGAGACCGCGTCGGTCGCGTGACCCATCTTGAAGACCACGCGGCCCACCGGGCGCGGGTTCCCCGAGGCGATGAATGCGATCTCGTGCTTCTTCCAGGCGGTGCCCAGGCTCAACGTCTCCTCGTAGCCGACGGAGGAGTAGGGGGGGCCGTCGTGCGAGACGTCGAGGTAGAGCGGGCGCGGCGCGGCCGCCTTGGCCCAGAAGGTGATCTTGTAGGCGCCGCCGCGATGAACCGCCACGTCGTGGGCGGTGACCTCGACGTCCCAGAAGCGCTTCGGAAGCGCCGAGAACGTGACCGTCATGGCCGAGCCGGGCGCTCCGCCGCCGGGCGCGTCGGGCGGGCCGACGTCGGGCGTCTGGGTCGCGACGCCACCCTCCTGTCGGAAGGTCAGCTGACCCTGCTCGGCGGTGGCGGCGCCCTCGCGCGCGACCGGCGCCGCTCGCCCTGGGCCAGCGCCGCTGGGGCCCTCCAGCTTGAAGCCCGCGAGCTCGAGGCCATCGGCCGCGCCGCCCAGCTTGAAGCAGACGCGCGCCTGTCCCTTCGGCGCCATGGTCAGCGACGCGTCGGTCTCGAGGCGCGTCCAGGTCGTGCCGACCGAGAAGCGGCGCGCGAAGCCGAGGGCGTTCCAGGGCGCGCCGTCCTCCGAGATGTCGACCAGCAGCCCGCGCTCGGCCCTGGCCTTGGCCCAGAAGCTCAGCCGGTACTTCACGCCAGGCGCGAGGGCCAGCCCGTGCGCCGCCATCTCGACATCCCACTCGCGCGCCGGCTTGCTCGCGAACACGATCGCGACCCCACGCCCGCCGCCCGCCTCGGCAGGCGCCGCGCTGTCAGCGAACGTCGCGACGCCTCCCTCGGCGCGCGTATCGAGGTCGTCCTGGCTGGCGAGGACCACGGAGGGGCCAGCGGCAGCCGGCGCCGCCGCAGTCGTGGCCCCCGGGCCAGCGCCGGGCGCCGGCTTCAGACACGCCGCCGACGCAGCGACCGTCAGAGCCAAGATGGCGGGCCGAACGGAGCAAATCGAGCGAAGCGAAGTCGAAAGGCGGCGCGAGGTCGTCATGGGGACCGGCATGATAGTTGACGATCGGGGGATCGGATCGCCGGCGATCGTAATGCATTTCCTGGACGTCCCGGCGGAGGCAGCTCCTCAAAAGCCCGATCTCGGCTGGACCTTGGGCGCTTGGCCCCAGGCGATCGGCGCGTTGGTGACGAGGCGATCCACGATCTCGAACGTCCCGCTCGGGAGCGCCAGCGCCACCGCGATGTCGTTCCAGGCGGCGCCGCCGAGCAGGGCGATGTCCGCCCGGCCGTCGCGGTTGTAGTCGCCGGCCACGGCCTTCACGCCGGAGTCCTGGGCCCAGGCGGCGAACTCCGGCGAGTCGACGTCGTTCAAGCGGAAGGTGCCGTTCCCGTTCGACAGCGCCACCGGGACGTCCGTCCAGCCGATGCCGCCGACGAGGGCGATGTCCGTGGTCCCGTCGCCGTCGAAGTCCCCCGAGAGCACCTTCACGTTGGCCGCGCCGGCCCACAGGCCGAAGTTGTCGGGCATGACCACGGTGTTGTCCACGATGCGGAAGGTCCCGTCGCCGTTCGACAGCGCCACGGGGATGTCGCGCCAGACGCCGACGAGCGCCACGTCGCCGCGGCCGTCGCCGTTGAAGTCACCGGGGACCGCCTTGACGCCGGCCACCGCCGCCCACGAGGCGAACTCCGCGTACTTCGGATCGACGACGGTGAAGCCGCCTGTGCCGTCCGAGAGGGCGTAGGGGATGTCGTCCCAGCTCGCGCCGCCGACCAGCATGATGTCGTCGTACCCGTCGCCGTTGAAGTCACCGGGCACGACCTGGACGTTCGGCTCGCCGGCCCACAGACCGAAGTTCCCCGGGACGTCGAGGTCGGTGATGCGGTACGACCCGTCGCCGTTCGAGAAGGCCACGGCGATGTCCCTCCAGTTCGGCGCGCCGAGCAGCGCGACGTCGGACAGACCGTCGAAGTTGAAGTCGCCCTGCGCGACCTTGACGCCCGTGACCTGCGCCCACGCTCCGAAGGCCCCCGGCCCGGAGCTCGGGAGCGTCGAGGCGCGGGCGTCCGGGAAGCCGCCCGTGCCGTCGGAGCGGACCAGCGGCAGGCTGTCGACCTTGGCGCCCGGGTAGACGATGTCGGCGAGGCCATCGCCGTCGATGTCGCCGTGGATCGCCACCCGGTTCGGGCTGCAACAGAGCACGCTCCGAACCTGGCCGGTGGTCGCGTTCCGGCTCATGCCCTTCACGTATCCGAAGCACTCGGCCTTGGGGTTGTCGATGAACGTCGGCGGCGGAATGTCCCAGTTGCCGGTGAGCGGCGTCTCCTGCGTGCCCGTGCGCACGACGCGGCAGGTGCCCGAGTAGGCGTGGCTGTCGACGTGCCTGCAGAGCAGGCGCGCGGGTGTTCCGTTGGTCTTGTCCACGGAGATGCCTCCGACGGCCTCGGTGGCGCCGCACTCGGTCTTGAGGTGCCCCACCTCCCAGGGGATGCGGATATCGCCGCGATCGTTGGCCGTCGAGAAGAGGTGAGTCGTCGTCTTCCCGGCGTTGGGCGCGAGCTCGACCTTGTCCTCGCACAGGGCCCGGCTGAGGTGATTCTGGGCGGACGCCTGCACCGAGACGCCGGCGACCACGCCCTTCGAGGAGCACTCCACCTTCGACTGCCCCGGGGCCCAATCCGTGCCGCTGACGAAAAGCTGGCTGTCGTAGCCGAGGTCGAACAGCAAGGGGCTCACGGGGCCCACGGGTACGCACTTCCCCATCGCCAGCGAGTAGATCTGCTGTACCACATAGATCTTGTCGTTGATCTGGGATCCGAACTGGCTCGGGGCGAATGGACAGCCGTCCGCGATCTCCGACCACGCGGGCCTCGTCCTCGGCAGCGGGTCGGTCTTGGCCTCGATGATCTCGTGGCTGATCGCCATGGTGTAGCCGCCGAAGCTGTCGGGGGTGGTGATGCTGCCGCAGGTACCGGCGCACGCCGCCTGATCGAAGTCCGGCAGCACGGCATATGCGAACTTGATGTTCTCCCCATGGCCACCGATGAGGACGGTGCCGCTCCACTCGTTGTGATACCCGCAGTTCCCCACGCAGTTCCTGCTTCCGCCGACGGTCTCGGTGGTGATCACGCCGGGCGGGAGGTGGACGACGTAGAGGTACTCCTGGGGCGAGTTGGAGTACGGCAGCTTTCCCAGCTTCATCTGGTTCAGGAGCTCGACGCCGACCTTGGTGTCGGTGATGTCCGTGCCCGTCTCCTTCGGCGTGATGGTGACCGCGGGATTGACGGCAAAGCGGTACTGTGGGTCCATGCCGTTGATCGCATATTCGTGGAGCCAGTCGTAGATCGACGAGTGGGTCAACGCCTTGTAGAAGTCGGGCACGCCGTTCACGACCTTGCTGCTCACGTTCGGGCCCCAGAACACGGGGACGATCGTCCCCTTGTTCATGATCGGGCCGTCGCTATAGAGTGGAGTGGGGATGGCCGCCGCGACCGGCGGGGCGGCGCTCATGTTCGTGAGGTGCGCGATCTGCAGCGGTCGGGCGGAGGTGAAGGGGCGCCCGTCCTTGCCCGTGACGTTCAGCGCGGCGGGCGGCGTCGCCGCAGGCACCGGCGGCGCGGACGGCGGCGGCGTCGCCGCAGGCGCCTGTGGCGCGCCCGGCAGGCCCGCCCCCGCGTCGGCGCCGATCTCCGCGGCGCCTTCGCCCAAGCAGGACCAGAGGCCGAGCGACAGCCCCGCGACCAGGGTCAATTCAGCTACTTTGTTCTTCATTTCGTTCTCCCTCTGACGGGCGCCGGCGCGCCGATCGGCTATCTCCAACTGCCTGACCGTGGGCCCGGGGAGAGGTCGCAGGCGATTCGTACGGTGTCGGCGTTTTTCTCTCGCGCGCCGCCGGCCCCTGAGGTGGGCGCGCGCGGGTGTCTGCACGTCGTCCGATTCGCCCTCACGGCGCTAGCTACGGCTTGTCGGGAAATTGGGGTCGTGATCGGAGCCGGAGGGCAAGCGAGTCCGAGTCCGTGCTCGTGTTCGTGTCCGGCTGGCGGCCTGCGGCAGGCGGATCCTGAAGGACATCCTCGCCCAGGCGGGCGCCCGGGGTGACGGTGCGATGGGGGCCGGCTCAGGACCGCCCGGGCCGGACCTCGCGCTCACCGATCCGCCGTTGCTGATGGCGGTCAAGCGGAACACGGGAAACTTGGGTAGAAACGACGCCTGATGCGATGGCTGAAACTGACGCCGGTCCTGCTGATGGTGCTGGGCGCCTCTTGCGACAAATCTACGTGTCCAACGATCGGATGTTATCCGAAGATCACGATGGAATTCGCGAAGGCGGTTCCGGCGCAATATCACTTGTCTGTCGTGGTGATCGGCCGGACATACGAGGCGTCTTGCCCCGGCAACAACTTCGGTATCAGCGAAGGAATAGATACATGTAGCTCGTCGAAGTTCGAATTGGTTGGGGTGGATCTGGGGCATGGCGACGTTTCGAACTTGCCAGTATCGATCTCTGTCAATGGGTCGTCGCCGATTGCGGCAAAGGCGAATTTGAAAGGAATTCAGAATTCCAAGGACTGCGACTTGATTTGCTACACCCATGAAGGGGTGGTGAACGACTGACGTAATTCGAAGCTCGTTCGGGGGAGAGCCGCGTCAGTCGGTCGTCTCGGTGGCGGCGCCCGTCTCGTCAGGGACGGGCACGCAGTCGGGCACCGGTCCCGGCGCGGCGCTGCAGGTGTGCTTGAACGCGGCGCAGTCGACGGTGGCCAGGGCGCCGTCGAAGCACCAGGACAGGACCGTGCCGTCGCAGAGGCCGGCGCGCGTGATGCGGCCGCAGGTCTTCATGCGAGAGGCGGGAGCCGGGCAGTCGCCGCAGGTTCCCGACTCGGCGACGTCGGGGTGCGCGCGGAAGAGCTCTTCCAGGGTTCCGCCGGCGGGGACCAGCGCGGCGATCTCGCGGCCGACGAAGCGGACGTGCCACGGCTCGGGGCGGTAGCCCGTGATTCGCTGCTTGTTGGGGGGATAGCTGAGAACGAACCCGTGCGCCGCGACGTGCGCGGCGAGCCACTCGATGGCGCGGGTGGTGGGCAGGCGGAGATCGATGGTGGTCCCGAGCTGGTGCTCGCTGTGGCCGGGGCGCGCGGCTCGGCCCTTCTCCTTGGTGGTGCGGAAGACGCGAACCTGCTCGTCGTAGGATCGGTACGCCGACGAGATCTTCACCACGTGCCCGGCGGCGCGCGCGTCGGCGAGCAGCTCGCGAAGCGCGGCGAGGGCCGTGGCATCCACGCGATGCCGCCCCTTCGGATCGACGTCGCCGGCGTCGTTCACGCGGCGGAGCGCCTCGCCCGGATCGAACGCGCACGAGGCCAGGCACCGCGCGGGATTCACCCAGGGTAGGCGAGCCGTGCCGGCGCCCGCCGCCGGTGGCGCGGTCGCGGCCGGCGGCGGTGGCGCCTCGGGTTTTTCGGAGGCGGGGGGCTCACCGCCCGGGCCTTCGGGTGACGGCGCAGCCGGCCCCGAGGTCGCGGACGGCTCGACGGGCCGACCCGGCTCGGAGCGCGAGGCGGGCGCGCTAGCGGGCCGTGGCGGCGGCGCGGTCGTCGCGGCGCACGCGCTCATCAGCGACATGGCGAGCGCGCGAGCGAGGACGGCGGAGAACGGGCGGCGGACGGTCGTCGCAGTCGGGGCAGGGGACACGCGGTCGATGATGCTACGGCAACGGACGGCTGCGCGCTGGTTTCGGGCGCGTCGACGTGGCGCAAGTTCGGATGGTCGGCGCAAGTTCGGCGATGGATGGCACAGACGACCTGCGTGCCGAGCGATGCCACCACACGAATCCAGCCCGCGAATCGTTGACACCTCGTTTTAACGGGCTCAACATTGGCGGGCACTACCCGACCACGTTCGCCAATGTCGAAGACGCCAGGAGACAGCGAAGGCCATCCAGCTGTTCCCGTGGCCGACGAGAGGTCTCCGCGGACCTTCCCGCTCGCCGACGACACGGCGATGGAGGCGCTCTCGGACGCCGACGAGGTGCTCTCCGAGGCGAGCCGTTCGTTCGCCGACGATCCGGCGTTGCTGGCCCGCGAAGCCGCGGCCGCGCGCGCCGCCGGCGAGGATCTGCGCGCCGATGCGCTGCTGTGCGCGCAGGCGCTGCGGGCGGTCGCCCGCGGCGACACGGACGAAGCGCTCTCGTCCTGGTCGGCCGCGTTCGACAACGATCCTTCCCTGTTGCTGGGGTTCTGGGGCCTGCGCGCGGCGCTCTCGGCGCGCGGGGCATGGCCGGAGCTGGCCGGGGTGCTCGTGCGCCGCATTCAAGCCCTCGGTGAGGCCGGCCACGGCACCGCCTCGGACCCTTTCGGCGCGCGGAACGGGGACGGTGCCTCGCTCCGAGCGCTCGCGCGCGCCGATCTGTGGCTCTCGCACGGCCGGTTGCTCGAGGATCGCCTCGGGCTGGACGACGACGCGGTCCGCAGCTATCGCGCGGGACTGACCGATGCGCCTCAGCACGCCGGCTTGCTCCTGGCGTTGCTCATCCTCGGCTGGAGGCGCGGCAACGCGGAGGTCACGGTCGAAGCGCTGACCGGCATCCTCCGCCTGCCGCTGCCGCCCGCGGCGCGCGCCTTCGTCACGGCGGCGCTGGCGCGCATCGAGCGGGCGACCGAGTCCACGTTGACCGACGCGGGCGCCGGCGAGCCTGGCGCGCCCGGGGCGGTCGTCGTGCCGGTGAGCGCGGCGGCGGCGGCGCGCGCCCTCGAGACCTTGCGGGGCGCGCTGAAGGAGGTGGGGCCGGCGGCGGCGCGCCCCCTGGTGGCGGAGCTGACGGCGCTGGCGCAGGCCACGTCCGATCCCGCGGTGCTGGCCGAGATCCTGGGCGAGCTCGTCGCGCACGTGTCCGGGATCGCCGTGTCGTCGCCGGCGCGTCCCTCGGATCTGACGGTGCCGCTGTTGCGCGAGCGCGCGCGCCTGCTGCGAGAGGGCGTCGGTGACGCGCCGGCTGCCGGCGAAGCGCTCCGCCAGGCGCTGGCGCGCGCGCCGGGGCATCCGCTGGTCATCGCCGATTTGGCCGATTTGGCCGATCTGGCCGAGCAAGCGTCCGCCGGTTCTTCGGGCGCCCTCGTCGACGACAGCGCGGCGCGCCTCGGCGAGCTGCTCGACCTCATCGCGCCCGGGGCCTCGGCAACGGGTGAATCCGAGGCGAGGGCGATCGCGGGACCGGCCGAGCGCGAGGTCGCGCTCCGCTACGTGGTGGCGCTCGGCCGTGGGGGGCGCGCCGCGGAGGGCCTCGCGTACCTGCGGCGTCACCCGGAGCTGCGCGAGGTCCGCCCCGGTGATCCGGCGCGGGCCGACGTCGACGCGATCGAGCTCGCCCTGGCCGCGCTGGCTGGCGACGCGGGGAGCCTGGCGGCGCTGTTCGAGGCGGCCGCGGCCCGGGCGACGTCGACGGCGGCGGGGTTGCTCGACGGTGTCGCGGCCGCCGCCGAACGCGCGGCGGCGGCTCACGCGCTGGTGGTGACCGGGACGCTCCGCGAGCGGGCCGCGGCGCCGATCGGCGATCCCCTCGAGTCGTACGCCCGGGCGCTGGTGATCGCGCCCGACTCCGAGATCGCCGGCGAGGCGCTCGAGCGCCGCCTGCGGGCGATCGGGGCGTGGCGGCCGCTGGCGGCGCGCTGGGAGGCTCGGCTCCGCGCCCAGGGAGACACGGCCCCCGACGCGCCCACGCGCGCCCGGCTGCTGGAAGAGCTGGTGGCGCTTCATCGCGACACCTTCGGCGATCTGGCGGCGGCGGCGCGCGCGCAGGATCAACTGCAGGACCAACTGCAAGATCAAATGACCGAAAAGCCGGTCGGCGGCGCGTCGGCAGGCGCGCGGGCTTCGTTGCGACGCCTGCACATCGCCCTCCTCGCCGAGGGGGATCCGGTCACCGGGGACAGCCAGACGATCGCGCGCCTGCTGCGCAAGCTCGGCGATCTGGCGGGCACCTCCGCGCTGCAGACCGCGCTGCACGTCGAGGCGGGCTGGACCCACGCGGCGCGTGGCGCGAACGACGAGGCGGAGGCGATCCTGCGGGCGACGCTGTCGTCCGACGCGACCGGGATGTCGGGCTCCGGGCTGGAACGGCTGCCGTCGATCCACGCCTCCGCCGACGCCTCCGCCGACGCCTCCGCGCGCGCCGAGATCGTGCGGGTCGAGGTGGCGCGGTCGAGCGATCCGGAGGGAGATGGCGTCGGGGCGGCCGGCGCGACCGGTCGCGCGCAGGCCGGGGGGAACGGCCGGCGCGCGAGCGCCGCGGCCCGCGCGTTGCGGTTTCGCCTGGCCCATCACCTGAGCGAGGCGGGGCGCGCGCGCGAGGCGATCGAGGCGCTCGAGCCTCTGCGCTCGGCGGGGGACGACACCGCCGCCGCGCTGGTCTGGGAGATCGCGCGCCGGTCGGGCAACGCGAACCTCGAGACCGCCGTGCTGGAGGCGGCCACGGCCGACGGCCAGGGCCCCGAGGACCCCGACGGGCAGACGGATCTGGGGGAGGCCCGCGAGCGCGCCGGAGATTTCCCGGGCGCCGCCGAGGCGTACCGCCGGGCGTTGCGGGCCGCCCCGTCGGCGGATGCGGCGCTCGGGTTGTTCCGGGTCGGCTCCGTCGCGGGGGACGCCGCGGTGGTGGTCGAGGCGAGCCGCGCCCTGGGGCCGTTTGGCGACGAGGAGAGCCGCCTCCAGATCGAACGGGATCGCGAGATGCTGTCGATCCTGGGCGCGGATCGCGTCGATCGAGAGCTCGGCCTCGGACCCGGCTTCGGGCAGGGACTCGGGCTCGGCGCCGGCAGTCAGAGCCGCGAGGTCGAGAGCGCTTCGATGAGCCCGACGGCGGGGACCTCGCCGGGGCTCGGTCACGGGCCGCTCCTGGACGCGTCCTCGGCACCCGCCGCCATGGCGGCGGCGCTCGACGACGAGACGGTCGGCGTGCTCGCGTGGGTGCGCGGCGTCGAGGGAGGAGATCCCGTCTCCGTGTCGGCGGGTCTGCTGGCCCTCGCGCGCGTGCTTCCGGCGGCGCCCGCCGCTGCGCCGCCCCTCGAAGGCAACGGCGGCCTGGCTCTTCAGGCCAGCGCGCGGGGCGAGCCGACGGCCGCGGCGGCGGATCGCGCGGGCCTGCTGGTGCGAGCGGCCACGCGGGCGCGTCTCGGCGGGCCGGCGCTGTCGGCCGCGGTCCACGACCAGGCTCACGCGCTCTCGGGAGGAATGGCGGCCATCGAGGTGGGCCTGTCGGACCTGCCCGTCGCAGGGCGTCCGGCGCGCGCGGCGGCCCGTGCCGCCCGGGCGGCGCGCAGCGGGGGGCGCCTGGCCTATGCGCTGCACCTCGAGGTCGGGCTCGATGCCGAGCGGCGGGGCGACGCCACGGCGGCGCTGGCCGCGTTCATGACGGCGGCTTCGCTCGACCCGAGCGGCATCGAGGCGCTGGACGGCGTCCGGCGCGCGGCCCTGGCCGCCGGGAACCGCCGGGGCGCCGCGCAGGCGGGAGCTCGGCTGGGTCAGGTGGTCCGCGGCCCCGCGCGCGCCGCCCTCGAGCTCCGGCGGGCCGCCGAGCTCTGGAGCGAGCTCGGGATGACGGGGGAGGCGAAGGTCGCGTACTGGCACGCGCTGGCGCGCGAGCCGGGCTCCGGAGAGGTGTTCTCGGCCCTCCACGATCTTCTGCGCGACGATGAAGATCACGAGGGGCTCGATCGGCTGCTGGGCTTGCGCCTTCAGGCCGTGACCGAGCCGGGCGCGCGCCTGCCCCTGCTGATCGAGCGCGGTCTGAACCGGCTCGAGCGCCTGGGGCGGCCGGAGGCGGCCCTCGACGACTTCAAGCGAAGCTTGAAGATCGACCCCGCGGAGCCGCGGGTGCTCCGGCAGCTCGCCAACCTCGCGCTCGCCCGCCAGTGTCATCCGCAGGCGCTCGATTTCCTGCGACGCTTGATGGCCGGCGAGACGGATCCGGACCGCCGGGCCACCCTTCGCCTCGAGATGGCCGAGACGTACGAGGCGGCCCGCGATCTGCCGCGCGCCCTCGAGATCCTGCAAGAGGCGACCGCCGAGGCGCCGGCCGATCCAGCCGCGCGCCAGCGGCTGGTCGAGCTGTTCCTGCGCGCCGGCGACTGGGCAGCGGCCGTCGCGGCCTTGCGTGACTGGGAGGCGGTGCTGCCCGATCAGGCCGCGCGCGCCGCGCTGTGGATCCGCATCGGCGATCTGCAGCGCGATCACGGGCGGGACCGGCGGGGCGCCGAGGACGCGTACGCGCGCGCGGCGCGCCTGCACCCCCTGGGCGAGGGGGTGTTCCGGCTGGCGGCCGTGCATCGCGCGGCCGCCGATCTCCCGGCGCTGCGGGGAGTGTTGACCGCCGCCAGCGCCGAGATGCGCCGCTGGCTCGACGAGGATCCGCTGAACGTGGCGTGCCTGCAGCGCCTCCGCGATCTCTGCCGCTTGAAGGCGCGCGGGCACGAGGGCGATCCCCTGGCGGGAATGGCGGTGGGCGTGCTGGGCCAGCTCCTCGGCCTGCTCGGCGAGCCGGTCGAGCCGCTGCCGGGCACGCGTCCGACCTTTGCGACCCCCGTGGCCGCCGACTTCTGGAGGCGCCTGCAAGCCAAGGAGGTGGAAGGGCCGGCCGGGACGGTCTGGGAGACGATCGCGCGCGCGGCGGGCGAGCTGCTGCCGCCGGCGCCGCCGCATCCGCCCCCCCGCGACAAGGTGAGCGCGGGCTCGGAGCCACGCCTGGCGTGGATCGAAGAAGCGGCGCGGGCGCTGGGGGTGGGCGGGATCAAGCTGGGCCTCGCCAAGCGTCCGGATCCCAACGACGACAGCGTGGTGATCTGGGAGGGCGGCGAGGCGTCGCTGGTGGTGGGGCGGGGCGCGCTGGTCGGGGGGGCCGCCGTGCGGTTCCGCGTGGGCCGGGCGCTGTGGCTGCTGCACGCGCGAGGCGCGGCGCTCGACCGGCTCTCCGAGCCCGAGCTCGAGGGCCTCTTCGCCGCCGCGGCCGCCGCGGTCCGCGGCGCAGACCGGCCCACCCCGGGGACGCCCGACGAGGTCGCGCAGCGCGCGCGCCAGCTCGTGCGCACGATGAGTCGCAAGGATCTCAAGGTCCTGGAAGGGCAAGCCTCGCGTATCGCTTGGGACCAGCTGGGCGCCGCCGCGTTTCGCGCGGGCGTGCTGCGCACGGCGGATCGGATGGGGCTGCTCTTCGCGGGAGACCTGCCGGTCGCCTTGCAGATCGTCTGCGGCAAGAGCGCCTCGCAGCCGATCGGCCGCGAGGTGATCGCCGCCGAGCCGCGCGCGCTCGAGCTCGTCAGGTTCGCGCTGGGGGAAGACTACCTGGCCCTGCGCGCCGAGGCGGGAGCCGGAGGGATCTGACGTGGCCGCCTCCGACGAAAAGCGAGAGAAACGAGGGCCGACGGCGAAGCCAGAAGCGCCGGGCAAGCCCGCTCCGACCGATCCTTCCAGCCAGGCCGAGCCGGGCCAGCCGACGCCGGACAGCCAGCAGCCCGGGCCTCTTCCTTTCGTGGGCGCCTCCGAGGAATGGGAGACGGAGCTCGAAGCGTGGGATCTGGCCTTGCCGATCGGCGCCGAGATCGGCGACGGTCCGGACGCCGCGCTCGAAGTGGAGGATCCGTTCCTCCACGTGCCGGTCACCCTGGTCGCCAAGGAGGACACGAAGGGCACGCCCAGCTCGCTGGTCGAGGACGCCATCCCCCTGGCGTTCGACGACGGGAACGCGCCCTCGTCGGGATCGTACGTGGCGCTGATAACCAGCGAGAGCGAGCCGCCGGTCGAGGCGCGCGCCGGGCGGTCGCCGCGCACGCCGGGGTCCGCGGACCCCCCGTCCGCTCCCGTTCCGATCGCCGTTCCCGGGCCGCTGGCCCGCACGCCGGTGCGGACCGTGCCTCCGCCCGCCGCGGCGTCGCCGACTCCGGCCCGTCCGTCCCCGGCGCCGACCTCGCGGCCTCGCTCCGCGCCCGGGGCCACCGGCGCGTCCGGCCCTGGTGTTTCGCGGGCCGCCACGCCCGTCGCCCCCCCGCCCGGGACCCGCGCTCGCCCTGGTGAGGCCGGACGAGGTCCTTCTTCGCCACGGACAGCGAGGCCGGGCGGGCCTCCGGACCCCGCAGCTCCGGAGGCGCCCAGCGCCGCGTCCCGCGATCGCGCTTCGCGGCCGTGGCCCCTCCTGCCGGGAGCGTCCGAACGGACGGGATCCGCTCCGACGGAGCCCCGACCTGCCGCCACCCGACCGCCGCGGCCAGCGGCGCCGGGGCGCGCCCCCCGGCACGTCGACGGGCCCACCCGCATCGTGCGCTTGCCGATCCCTCCCGAGGCCGTCTCGCCCACGTCGGCGCCCGCGTCGGGCAGCGCCGCCGGCCCGGGCCCAGCCGGCTCGCCCCGCTCGAGTGGTGGGGACGTCGACGGGGGTGCGGACGGCTCGTACGCCGCGCTTCTCACCGACGAAACGCCCGTCGCTCCCCCGACGATCTTCGATGTCGATCCCGCGCCCGAGGAGCCGGCGGCCTTTCCGGAGCTGTCGCTGCTCGAGATGACGGCGGCGTTCTGGCAGGCGGATACCGGCGGCGCGCGCGCGGCGCTGGGGGCCGGCGCCCCCGCAGCCGAGGACGCCGACGAGGCGGCGTACGCGGCTCTGGGCACGTGGCGGCCGGATCGCGCGCACTGGCAGTCGCTCGGCGAAGTGGTGGCGACCGAGCGAGCGACGGAGACCGATCCCGAGCGGCGAGTGGATCTGGCCCTGGCCGCCGCGCGGCTGGCGGAGCTGGCGGGAGACGAACGGCAGGCGCGCGCGCACATCGAGGCGGCGCTGGAGATGGACGTCCCCGACTCGACGGCCAGCGCCGCGCGGCCCGGCTGGCCCGCCGTGCACCGCGCTCGCCTTTTGCTGGCCGAGCGAGCCGGGACGTTGCTGGCAGAGGAGAGCCCGGGGGCCGAGTCGCTGGCACGCCTGGCGCTGCTGCCGCATCCGGATCAGGCGGCCTATCGCGAGCTGCAGGCCGAGTGGACGCTGGCCCGCGCAGCGGCGGGGCTGACGGACGCGTCGGCCGCCGCGCAGGTCACGGCCACGCCGGCGGGGCTGCCCCGCACGCTGGCCGAGGCGGAGCTCGCGTGGCGCGAGCCCTCGGTGGCCGCCGCCGTCCTGGCGGCGGGCGGCAACGTGCGGCGAGGCGCCCTCGGCGCGGCGCTGCTGGCGCTGGCCGCCGCGCGCACCGAGATCGCCGGCGATTTCCAGGCGGCCGCGGAGCAGCGCTACGACGCCATCGAGCTGGAGGAGCCGAGGCGGCTCGTGCGCATGGGCTCGCTGCGGGACGTGGCCCGCCTCGAGACCGAGGCCGCCTTCGCCGAGCTGATCGGCCTCTTGCCGGCGTTCCCTCCCTCGCCGCTGAAGGTGTCGCTCGCGCGATGGGCGGCGCGGCTGGGTGCGCGGCTCGGCCGCGACGAGGACGCGTGGGCGTTGCTGTCCGACGTGGGCGCGCTCGGCCCGACGACGCCGGCGCTGGCGCGCGACCGCGTCGACCTGCGCGGGCGGGCCCGCGCGACCGCGGTGTCGGCGGGCGAGGCGGCCGCGCTCCTGGCCGCGGCCCTGGGCATGGATCCGCCGCCGGCCGCCCGCGCGATGGCGGCGCGCGACGCGTGCGCCTGGGCCAGCGAGCCCGAGATGGTGATGGCCGCGCTGGATCGGGTGGATGAGCTCGCGGCCAGCGCCAGTGACGGGGCCGGCGACGCCGCGCTCGCGCTCGGGCCGGCGGTCGAGGCGGTGGCGCGCCGGGCGACGGACGGAGGGGGGCGCGCGCGCGCGCTGCAGGTGTGGCAGCGGGTCGATCCGGCGCGGTGGTTGCCGGCGGCGGTCGAGCGGGCCCGGTGGGCGGCCGCGGTCCCGTCCACCGGCGCCGATCCGAGCGAGCCCCCGGAGCGGGTGGCGATCTGGCGCGAGATCGTGGCGCGCCATCCGGACTCGCCGGTGTTCCTCTACCTGGCGAGCGCGGCGGGCCGCGCCCGACGCGCGCAGGAGGCCGCGGACCTGTTGCGAGCCGGGGCCCGCGCCTGGGCGCACACGCCCCTCGAGGCGCCGCTCGTCGAGCTGGCGGCCGAGGCCCGGGCGGCCGTGGACGCCGAGGCGGCCTGCCGCGAGCTCGAGGCGCTGGTGGCGAGCGTCCCCGCCGGAGGCGCCGACGGGGCGACCCGGCTCGCGCTGGGACGCGCGCTGAGGCGCCTCGGCGATCGCGCGCGATGGCTCGCCTTCGCGCGCACCGAGCCGGCGGGCTCCGAGGCGCGCCGGGCCGCTCTGCTCCTGGAGGGGACGTTCTGGCCCGATGGGCCCGGCGTCTCGTCCGATGACGCCGCCGTCGACGAGGCGCTGCGGCGGGTCCCCTTTCATCCGATGGCCATCGGGATCGCGCTCGGCGCCCGGCCCGACCCGGCCAGGATGGCGCGACGCTGGCTGGACGACGAGGGCGAGCGGGGGCCGCCTGCAGCGATGCGACGCCTGCAAGCGGCGACGTGGTCCGTGTTCGGCGGCGACGCGGCCGGGGCGCTCCGACAGCTCGCGCCGCTGGTAGCGGGAGGAGAGGCGGGGACGAATGGCACGGCCGCCTCCGCCGAGGTGGGGGCTGCGCGCCGTCTCGCGCGCCGGCTGCTCTGGGCGGACACGGATCCGGGCGCGCGCGGCGAGGTGCTCGCCCGGCTGGCGGGCGAAGTGGACGCGCCCGCCGACCGGCTCATCGAAGCGGCCGAGCACGCCGGTCGCTCGGGGGGCATGGCCCTGGCCCACGAGCTGCTCCGGCGAGCCGCCACCGCGCCTCGCGCCGACCTGGTGGCCGCGGAGATCCGGGTCGGCGTCGACCCCCTGGGGCGCTCGTCCAGCCACGGGGTCGAAGCGACCAGCGGCGGCGAGGGCCAGGGCGAGGCGGAGCCCGGAGGCCGGCCGTCGCCGGCCGCGGCGGGCGCGACCGACGAGCGTCTGGCTCCCCTCGAGCGCGCGGCGCAGGAGGGGCGGTTCGCCGAGGTGGTCGAGCGGCTGCTGATCGCGCCGCCCCACACGGCCGGAAAGGCGGATGTCGCCGCGCTGAACCTGGCGTTCGAGATCGACGTGGGACGCGGCACCGGGGCGCGCGCTGGCGAGATCCTCGGGAGGGCGTTGGCGGATCAGGCGGCGGCCGCCCCCTCCGGGTCGGCTGTCGCGGGGCTCTCCAGCGCGCCGGCGGCCGCGCTGCTCTACCAGGCGTTCGCGTCGGGGCCTTCCGCGTCGGGATCTTCCGCGCCGAGGCCCGCCGCGTCGGGCCTTGCCACCTCGGGCGCTGCGTCCGTTCGCGTGCTCGAGGCCGCGGCGGCCCGGGCCAGCGCGCTCGGCGATGCGCGCTCGGCGGCCATCTTTCTCCTCGAGGCGGCCGCCCACGGCGACGTGGCGGGCGACCCCGCGACCGTCGAGCGTCTCCTCCGCGCCGCCGTGGCCGCCGATCCGATCTCCTCGCCCGCCCAGGCGGCGCTGCGCGCGTGGTTGACCCGCGCCACGCGCCTGGACGAGGCCGCCGACGCCGGCGTGACCGAGGCCGAAGCGCTGGTGGACCCCGGACTGCGCGTGCACGCGCTGGTCCGCGCCGCCGCGCTGTCGGTGATGATCCCGCCCGCCGATCCCGACGCGGCGGCCCACGAGCTCACCGTCGCGCGCGCCCGCGCCATCGCGCTCCTCCGGCGCGCGCTCGGCATCTCTCCGGCGGACGGCGACGTGTTCGTCAAGCTGCGCGACCTGTACGAGCTGACGGGCGACCACGCCGCGCTGGCCGAGCTCCTGGCTCACCGGCTCGCGCACACCACGAACCCGTTCGAGATGACGGCCCTTCAGGTGGGCCGCGCCGACCTCTTCGCAGGGCCGCTCGGCGATCGAGCCGCGGCGAAGGTCGCCCTTGGCGCGGTGCTGGCGAAGGAGCCGCACCACGCGCGGGCGCTGACCCGCCTGGCCGATCTCGAGGAAGAGGAGGGGAACTACGGGCAGGCGGCGGATCTGCTCGTGCAACGGACCGCGGGTGAGCGCTCGCCCGAGAAGCTGCGCGAGCTGTTCCTGCGCCTCGGCCGGATCCATACGCAGCGGGCGCCCGACGCCAAGCGGGCGGTCACCGCGTACTCGCGGGTGCTGCAGCTCGACGCCAACAACCGCGAGGCGCTGGACGCGCTGTCCGACCTGTACGTCGGCCTCGGCGAGACCCGCAGCGCCACCGCCATCACCGAGCGGCTCGTCCGCCTCGAGACCTCGGCCGAGCGGCGCGGCGCCTATCAGATCCGCCTCGGCCAGCTGGCCGAGCGAGCGGGCGATGCCCGCGCCACCGTCCAGCACTACCGCAAGGCCGTCGAGGAGGCGCCGCGCGATCTTCGCGCCCTGGGCGAGCTGATCCGTTTCCTCGAGAAGACGCACGACCTGGCGGGGCGCCGCCACGTGCTCGACACGGCCGCCGTCGAGCTGCGCGCGGCGCTGCTGGCGCGCCCCACCGACGCGACGGTCCGCGCCGGCTTCGCGGCCGTGCAGCGCTGGCGGGGCCGTCCGGCGTCGGCGGCTGCCGCGATCGATCTCGGAGTCCTCCTCGGCGGCGCGCCGGCCGACGATACGACGGTGCCCGACGCGCCGCCCGGAGCAGCCGCCCCGGCTGCCGTGCGGCGGTTGGCCGCGCTCGGCAACCCCGAGGTCGACGACCGGACCTACCCGCCGGCGGTGCCTTCCTCGGTGCGCCACCTCTTCCGCCTGCTCGGCCCCAGCGAGCGGGCGAGCCAGCGCGCGGATCCGGCACGCTTCGGCGCCGACCGCTCGCACCGGATCCCCGAGGGCCGGGCGCCGCGCGATCTGTTCGATGGGATCGCCGCCGATCTCGGCGTCGGCGCCTACGACCTGTACACGCCGCCACCCTCGGCGTCCTCCGCGGCGCCGGCCCGAAGCGGGGTGGTGCTCGCGGCCTTACCGGCGCGACCCCCGGTGCTCGTCATCTCGAGGGCCATCCTCGAGATGGGCCCTGGCGCGATCCGGTTCGCCGGCGCCCGCGTGCTGCGGTTGGCCGCCTCTCACCTGGACGTCGCGCTCGCCGGAACGGAGTCGGACCTGGCGGCCTGGCTGCTGGGAGTGGTGCGCCAGTTCGTTCCCACCTACCGGCGCGACGACGTGACGCCCGACGCTGCGACGGCCGCCACGGCCCGCATGGCCCGCCTGATCCCGCGCAAGCTCCGCGCCGATCTGCTGCCCTTCGCGCTCGAATCCAGCGGCGCGATCGACGCGGGCGCGCTGGCGCTCGGCATCCGCGACGGCGCGAACCGCGTCGGTTTGCTGGCGCAAGGACATCTCGACGTCGGGTTGCGCGTGGTCCTGGGGCTGGCCGGCCGCACGCCGTCGGCCGAGTCCTTGCGCGAGCACGCCGAGGCGCGCGCGCTGGTCGAATTCGCCCTTTCCGACGAGCACGACGAGCTGGTCCGCGCGCTGGCGTGATCCGCGCCGGTGACGGACACGGTCGGCGCGGGCCAGCCGATCTGGTCAGCCGTTTGGTCCGGCGTCTCGGGCTCGTGTAAAATGCGCGGCCAGATGACGGTGGTAGGAGGCCCGCCCGGCGCACCCGGGACCGACGATCCGCTCCTTGGCCGGGTCCTGTCCGAGCGATATCGGATCCTGCGCAAGCTGGGTGAGGGCGGGATGGGCGTCGTCTACCTGGCCGAGCACGTCGTCATCGAGAAGAAGATCGCGCTCAAGGTCCTGTTCCCGGATCTCACGCGGCGGGCCGACCTGGTCCAGCGCTTCATCCAGGAGGCGAAGAGCGCCTCGCGCATCGGCCATGAGAACGTCATCGACATCACCGACTTCGGCCAGTCGCCCGAGGGCTACGTCTTCCTGGCGATGGAGTACCTGTCTGGCCAGGACCTGGGCCAGGTGCTGAAGACGTCGGGCCCGATGGGCTGGCCGCGCGCGCAGCCCATGCTCGTGCAGATCGGCAAGGCGCTGCGCGCCGCGCACGAGGGCGGGATCATCCACCGCGACATGAAGCCGGAGAACATCTTCGTGACCCCGCGTGACGACGG